>WLWD01001026.1_pt1 | contig 144246 bp, 109 predicted proteins | sample 6712731 | NCBI WGS metagenome assembly WLWD01 (sample SAMN12718690, study PRJNA576275) | sponge metagenome | isolation source: marine sponge | host: Mycale hentscheli | place: New Zealand: South Island, Marlborough, Capsize Point | collected 2014-11-01
CTTTCCTTCAGTTTGCTTCAGTCTCATGACGCTGTTTCTACTGTGTAGCTACACATTACCCCACTAAGTCAGCCCACTGTCCCAATGTTATTAAGTTAGTTTACCTACCTTGTCAAAGTCACTCTGATTCTTCCCCAAAATCCTGTATATATTTTCATCACAAGAAATCTGAAGTTCAACATCAGTTGAGTCTGAGGAGGAGGTTTCCATCCATCCAGAGAATAATCCACCCATCTTAGCAGTAGAAATTCTTTACCAGCAAGCGCGCACGCTCAGTTAAGCAGATAAAGCCGATGCGCAGCTGTAACTAATTCAGCACTCAGCCTTGAGCCAATGGCGATATAAAAATTCTACGCGGCCACTTTCGACTGCAAGATTACTAGCTATTCTCCAGTTTTTATTCTGCCTTTCGGGGGAAGGGACTTAACATCCACTAGCTAAAGTAGCTGGGTTAAGTCATCATTTATTTGATTTGATTTTAATTCATTTAGCTAGTTTTTGAACAGGGGTTTCTTCCTTTTCATGCCATTAGCTAGTACTTGATTACTTTGCTCCTCCAATCAAGCTCATAATCGCACCAGCAGTTGGTTATGGTCACTTTTGTTAACTAAGCCACGAGGGTGGGGTGCTCTATGTAGTCTCGCGCGCCATACCCTTGCCTTATCCTAAAACCAGGCAAGGGTCGGTATGGCACGCGTGAGACTATCTCTATGCTGCGTTCAGATCTACCTATCTAGGTGTGGTTGGGGGTGTGGTTTATTAGTTGGAATCAATATACCACCCATGCAGCGGTAGTGGTCTCTCATTTCTAATAGAGTAATACTGGAATGTCAGCGGGGTTGGAAGCAAATACAAAGTGGTAAGGCCAATATTAGTCAAGAAAATTTAATTGATATTTTACAAATAATCACAGCCAATTAATAGCCAAGAAAGTTTAATTTTTTTTAAAGTTTCAAACATTGTTCAAGAAAATTTAATTCATGTTTACAAATAAAAAGTTTCAATCACATTTGTTAATATCAGTTGCCACAAATTTCCCAAACATCTGTTCTGTATGACCACTTCCATGAATAAATCAGTTAGCACTTCAATCAAGCTTAGATCATCAGTAAGACCTCGATGAATATGCAAAGTCATGATGTGATTCAGCCTGTCTTCAGCCATTGTCGAACGCAAATACGTTTTCACTCTTCGTAAAGCACTAAAGGACCTTTCACTGACAGCATTAGTTGCTGGTATTACAAGTAGGAGTTGAAACAATTGACACACTTCAGATAGAAGTTCTCGCTGAACTGGAGTCATTGCTTTGAAGAATTCAGTAACATCAGTGATTTTAACAGAGGTTTGATTTGGAGTGAAATTAGCTCTCAGTATCTCCAGCTGAGTTCTTAATAATTCATAATTAAAATCAGTCGTATAGAAATTAGCCACACACTTTAACTCAGCTTCATAATCCAGTCCTTGAACTGCTTTTAGTATAAGATTTTGAACATTATGAAAAACATAACCAGGCTGATTAAATCGATCAGTAATAGAAGTGGTGATGAGATCCAATGCTTCAAAGTAGATAGGTCTGTAGTAGTCCTCTGCAGTGTTTCAGGAAACACACTCTCTGCAGCTCCTTCTTCGAATCTTCGAGGAGCTTTACGATGACGTGGTAAACCTGGTGGTGAAATACTAAAATGTTCAACCTCTTTACAAATCTTTTCCCAAAATAACTTAAACATGTCATCAGAACGTATAGATTTAAGAACTTTCAAAGTCATGGAAGCCACTTCCTGACCTTCTGAGGCTGATATGTCACTCTTTTGCAATGCTCTGCTCAAGTTATCACTGTGTTTAAGAATCAAATGCCCTAAACAAATTCCAAAATAATAATCAAAAGTCTTCATTTGAGATGTAACTCCATTTATACGAGCCTTCATTTCAGTGTCTTTCACTAAGTCAATAGCTTCTTCCCACAATTCTTGAAGAACTTCAAAATTGTCTAAGATACTCTTTAAGGAGTCTGCCCTTACTGTCCATCTTGTTGGACAAAGAACTCTAACACCAGGTGTATCAGGGGCCAACTCACTTTTTAGTTTCTCAAACAATGTATCTCTACGTGGGGACTTCTTTATAAGTTTTGTGATTTCATGAGTTGTATCAAGTGAATCTTTCATAATTTTAGAATGTTTGATTGCATCTCCACATGCAAGGCTGAGCAAATGGCCATAGCAGTGTGTGTACAAAGCTTTAGGCTCTTCTTTTAATACTTTAGCAACTATTCCAGCATTTTTACCTGATATTGTAGCAGCACCATCGTATCACTGCTCTCTTACTTTGGCAATAGAAAGATTTAAACGCCTAAGAATATCAAATATTACTGCAGTAATCGTATCAGCATCAATTGCATCCACCATGAACAAGCCAATGAAGTCTTCATGGACTTCAGAGTTAGCATCAACCCAACGAATACACAATACAACTTGCTCACGATTTGAAGCATCATAGTTGTTTCATCAACCATCAAGGTAACAAAAGATGCTGAATGTATTGGTAAAGGGTCTGGCTACGCGAGACTATGGGAAGGATGCATGTGTTAAATTTCCAAACCATGAGTCCAGTAGATGCCATAAGGATGCAGTACTGAAGACCATTACTCTCCCTGCAACTACCAAGGATATAGGAGAAAATCTGTCATCTCAACTTGCTAAAGATAGATTGGAGCGTCGACAGTTTTTAAAAAAATTACTATCAAATGTCCGGTTCTTAGCTAGGCAAGCATTACCTCTTCGAGGAGGTGGGGATGAAAGTAATTCCAATTACATGCAATTGCTTAAACTCCGTGATACATCTGGTGATATGCAAAATGAAATGAAAGTAATGGCACTTTAAGTCCTTCAAGAGGTTGCCAGTTCAAACCGTTAACCGCTACGCTGGGAAGGAAAGTGTCTGGGAACATACAATACAACGACTTGTTCAGCAGCACCCCAAAAAGGGTGCTCCAATTATCACATTCCAACGCTTGTGGTAACCAATGACGTCACGACCACATCCGGGTAGCAGGTTTCCTATTCATGCTCGTACGTTTATTGCTTGCCAGGAGTGCTTATAAATCGCCTACGAAAACAACTTCACCAGTTTAATGAAGTTGAGCAACGTTTCCACCCTCCCAGATGTGATGTTGACGTCACACAGTATACCGCAAGCTTGCTGGAATGTGATAATTGAACACCCTTTTTGGGGTGCTGCTGAACAAGTCGTTGTATTGTATGTTCCCAGACCCTTTCCTTCCCCGCGTAGCAGTTACGGTTGGTAAAGGGTCTGGCTACGCGAGACTATCCTTCCCATTAGTGTAGCCAGATGAAATATAGGTGGTTTCAAGATTACTTACTGAATTAAGCTTATTCTCAGAGTAGGCTTTCACACAAATGAAGCAGAATGCTGCATCCATATCTTCACAATAATGAAGCCAAGGCCACCTTTGGAACCACTGGGGCAAAAACGATCTTTTTACGACATTTTTCTTCCCAAATTCTCTCCTTGGGAACTTGAATGGAGGAGAGGATGGCTGGTGTGGCTCTGTTCCAACTACTGGCACTTGCAGCTTTCTAGCTAGGCTACTTGGATTATTGAATGCAGCCAAAACTTTAGTAGCTAGTTGACTGTATTTTAGCTCTGGCTACACTCACAATGGTGGTTAGCTAGGTAATGGTAAGGTTAGTTCACGAGGTTCTTCAATATAATGTAATCACAACGACTAGCTAGCTAGAACAAGAACAAAAACAACAAAATGACTGAATGACTGGTAGTTTTATAGGCATGCTCAAGGTGGGGTGGTGAAAGTAAAGTACACAGGAAAAAAGAAAAAACATTGTATGCAGGTTAGAATACTAATTTGAGTTTGGTAAACAAAGTCAATGGTGTGGAAAATTAAGTAATCATAGTTCACCTTTGGACTCCAACATGGATGCCATTTTTACCTCTAAGCTAAAAAGCAATAAGCGCTCGCGCCAACAAAACCACGCCCACTTCGGCAAAAAAGTGGCGAGGGCAAAAAAGTGGTGAGGCCGAAACCTCACCAGCCTCTGCGGTTCCGACGGCCTTGAATGTAAGACTGTTCCAGCAGAAATGGAACATAATTACGTGAGACTAGAGCAAAGTGTGAGGCAGGTGGATGTCCTAGAGTTGGAAATAGTTTCCAACAAAAAAAAAATTCCAAGAGAAGTCTGCAATTTAGTAATACAACAACTTCACCAAAGTCTGAGGGACAATCTTAATTGGAATGTCATCTGGCCAGAGTTGAACAAGAAGAAACTCTTAGCTGCCCATCCTCAGATAGTCTTCATTGATCCTAGTAAGACTGACCAAGACAAGTGTGATCACCTGATTGCCATTCTTTCTAGTTGTGCGCAGGAAGACTACCTTACTCCATTTGTAGAATGCCTTATAGAAACACGTAATTCTGGCGTTGGAACCTTGCATGAGGAATTGCTGCTAAGGATCGATGAACTCTGGACTAAAGAGATGACCAAATTCACAGGTTAGATAATTATTGCTGAGCAATTCTCCACTGACTATAAAGCTAGAGGTCATTTATATGCTAAACATTTGTTAACATTTATAAGGACAATGAAGTGACGAATCTGCACTTGCTATATAGTATTCCTACATGCTCCTGTTGCTCTAGGATTGAAGAAAATTGTTTGTCTTGTATTTGAACCTGAATAACTGGTAACTATACTGGTATATAATATGAAAAGCTAAGAAAACATTTCTTTTTTGCTTTTTTTTTTTTGCTCATCAATAATACTATAGTAGCCACTTTGGTTTTTCCTAATTAATGGAGTTAATGTATTTTATCAGTGACTCATCAGGTGTGTGTCTGCTATGATGTGTGATTGATTCAAGTAACTGGAACTACATAGCTACTCAGGAAGTACTTATATAGCTTTGTTACAATTAAGGAAGCCACTGCAGTCTGTATGGCTTTCAAAAAAGGAAGTGCAGTAGTAACCAAAAAGCTTTTTTATGGTATTCACCACTTCTCTCGCTCTTTAGCTAGCCACAAATTTACAATATCAGGAGTTTGAATAATGATGCTATGAATATTGTATGCCAATAGAATAGGATACCATTCAGGATTGAGCATGCTCCACTAGAACTACGAAACTATGAATTCACAATCAGTCCTGCAACATGTTCTTAAATTGATCTCGTTATTCCTACGTTATTCTTATGTGTCCAGGTAAAGTAGAACCACATCATCACAATGGATATAAAATCACTCTCTGCCATCGCCAGTTTTCCATTCAAAGATTAATTGCAGTGCTGTTAATAGTTGCTGCGAGTTTCGCCGTTGTCACGTCCTTAAGCGTAATTATCACAAAAAGACACTACCGTGCTACTAAACAAGTTTTGGGCAACGGCATAGTGCCACTAAATGACATCATACATAACGATTTCTCCTCATCAGTAAATATGCAATGGAACAAGACAGACGTATGCACAGGACAAGTGATCCGTCTCATTGATCAAGACTGCTATCAATCAGACAATGGAGATCTGACGAAACTGGACTCTATAAATTTAGAAGAAGTATCAGATTATTTGCCCTTCTATATGCTGCAGCGTTCTTCATTGTCTATCTTCATACCAAGCAATGTGAGCTTAGCAAATACTTTTCTCTACATCATTAAATCCATTGACAAGTATGAAACTGTTGTGTCACAATCTTGCTGTTTAACGACCGACAATTGCAAATCAGAAGAATTATGCTACCAAGTTAACAACCACCGTGGCTTGTGGATTAACAAAACTATTAATGACAGTGATTTCTATAACATTCTATTGATAAATGATGACAGCAAAGAATGTGAAACACCAGAAAATGATTGCATTCTTCCCAGGCTAGATTATGATATTACATACCTGCTGAATATTATATCCTTCAATTATACTTATATTCACCAACTGACAGACCGAGATTCACTTCCGCCGGTCTATGTCCAATCTGACCCTGTGCCGCCACTCACCATTTACTGGTGGTTTGACTATCACAGTACTTGTTATTTGTTAAAGTACACGTGCGTTCAAACATTTGATTTGTTGGTAGTCAATGGCAGAGATCCCAGATGGGACATTGTTACTCTGATTGGTGTGCTGTATGTGTTTGCAATGTGTATTTTTTGTGTCATTTTTTCATGGTCAAATATCGTAAAAACAAGTCATAAAATTACATGCAAGAAATAATTCTATGTGACACAGTCTAACTTTTTCTCAGTCTTCTTTGCCATTTATGTTCATCTTGCAATGTTTTAATTATGAACATTATAGCTATAAAACTAGCAAAATGCAATGGTGGCTAACCTCCATTTGAAAGGCAGGAGTTACAGCCAATCATTACTTGTTGAACGTGATGCGGTAAAGGGTGGCTATGCGAACTTCCCACTTTTCACGAGGGGTTGTGGTTGTGGTGATAATTATTATCAATAGTGCTTGGTGGTCCCGGGAGAAAGGCGGTTAAGTACACTTCGTGCAGCTCGAGCTGAACGTCCAGCTTCAATTGTCCCTGAGCTGAGTCTTCAGTCTTCATCAACGCCATCTTGTGTATCTAAAAAATGCAAGTCTCCGATTTCGACACCGCTGCGGAGACGGTGACGGTATGTATAACGTGTAGCAGCAAGTTACAGGAAGTTTTACTACAAGATGGATTTCGAACTTTTGACGAGGTAAGGTAAAAAAAAAAGTTAAACATATCAAGCCAGTCATAACAGAATATCCTAGAGTGTGGAGCATATGCCTTGTTTAAAAAAATCAATAATAGCAAATGTGGAGAATCTTCAGTAGTGCACCAGCTAATACAATAGAACATCGTCCAGCAAGAAAGAAGGTGTTCTTTTTATTGCTTTAAAGAACTAGTTGTTGTTGTTGTTATTGTTTGTTTTGCTAAGTAAGGTTCTGAGTGGATGCTGCAGTTTACAGTATCTAAGAGTTTTTGTGGTATTTCCATCATTCTTGGTATCCCAATTTTCTTGACATCTTGCTGTTATTACAAAAACTAATGATGGGGAAAAAGGAATTGAGGAAGGAAAAGTATATTTTGAATTTAAAGTGGTGCAGCATTTGAGGTATTGAAGATTTGGCTATTGAACTTCAATTGAATAGACTATGAATAATGCTGATTGAATTTAGAGCACACATGAATGCATTATTAGTGCATATGCAGCACTCTTTAGAAGGACAGGTAATGTAAAGAAGCTGTTATGTATTAATAATTCTAGTGAACTAGCTAATCACTTAGTTTTATAGACTGACCCAAGAACTGTTTGCCATCTCCAAGACACAAGCAGTTCATAATTCCTACTGATAATGAAATCCTAGCACGATGAAACTTACAGTGCCACTTCCTCAAGGGTCACATGATAATAATCAGTACCACTTCCTGTAGGGTCACATGATAATAATCAGTGCCACTTCCTGTAGGGTCACATGATAATAATCAGTGCCACTTCCTGTAGGGTCACATGATAATAATCAGTGCCACTTCCTGAAGGGTCGCATGATAATAATCAGTGCCACTTCCTGAAGGGTCACATGATAATAATCAGTGCCACTTCCTGTAGGGTCACATTATAATAATCAGTGCCACTTCCTGTAGAGTCACATGATAATAATCAGTGCCACTTCCTGTAGGGTCACATGATAATAATCAGTGCCACTTCCTGTAGGGTCACATGATAATAATCTATTCAGTAGTCTTCCCATTAAATGACTAACTCTACAAAATACAAAGCTATTGTTTTTTTTTATGTGAATATTATTTTATTAAATTAGAATTTGAACAATTATATAAAACGTCACAGCAACACTACTCTCATTTTTGGTGCTCATTTTGACAATTCATCCACAGAAGATCAAGTGGAATACCAATTTAAGTCTAAATACACCAGCCTGCAACATCCAGAATTACCTTCATATAGGAAGAAAGTAGAATCTTTTCTGAAGGATTCCTTGAAGGCAAGTTAAAATAACTCATGAGTAATGAGTGATACAGCTGCTTCTGTGAGTGATACAGCTGCTTCTGTTTAGTCTAAGTTTACAGCATAAGATGTGCACATACAGTTTTTATAACTAAAAAATCAATGGCTTCATTGAAAATTTCTTTTCTTTCATACTTTAATAAACTTTAACATTATGCATTTTAGTGGTGTGTGTGTATATGTGTGTGTGTGTGTGTGTGTGTGTGTGTGTATGAACTCTTATCTACTCCATGAGCTGAGCTGGCACACACTAGCACTCTTACTTTGAAACCTGTTAAAAGTTGCCTAATATAGCACTACTACTGGTGAAGCTGTTCAAGTGAGGTAAACCAAGACAGCCTCAGCTAATGGATTAGTATCGATTATGTCATAGCTACTCTTCAGAGGAAGGAGTCATCATAGTACAATTGATCGTACACTAATAGCTAGTTACTATCTGCTATTCTTATATTATGATATGTCCATAGAAAGACTATGAGGAATTAATTATGTTATTTGCTAGTCCTAAAAGTAGATATGCTCTTTTTGACACTAATCATTCCCTTTATCAATTCTGAGCCTCCTGGCCAGCTATTTAATTATTAACTGAAGTGAGAAGTCAGTAAGTCTTGTATGACAGAATGTGCAAGCTGTGGTAGCTCAGGATGTCTGGAGCTAGAGTGATTGTTGATCAGATTGAACACAAGATCTGATTGATCACATTTGCTAATACTGTAATACTGCCATAAGAAATAACTTTCCACACTCCCATTCTTACAGTACTTGTGGTACTGTCTGCTTCCCTAACCTTCCCAGCAATACACACCACATACATCTGGCTAGCTATGATCAGATTGTCCACTTAACTCAGCTAATTCTCAACCCATTGTATGTTGTTCACAGAGGCAAAGACCCGAAGATAATTTACATCAAGAGAGATGGCAACATGACTATTCACCTTCTTCAACAGGTAAGGTAATGATGTGGGGATAGAAGGAAGTCCCAAGTGGAGAGACATTCACAAAGTGACATTTGAGGGAAGTGTATAAAACAAATTTGAGGCAAACAGACATTGCAAATAAGAGATGTTTTAGATTAACTTTTAGTGAGTTTTATACTGCCACACTTATGGAGTATGTGTGTATTGTATCAACATGCCAGCGTCATCACTTTTCCTAGCATGAAAGGTTTAGTTAGACATGATTGTCTTTATATGGTGTGTATAGGGCCTGAAGGGGACGTTGACTATCATATTCAATGATGATTCTAACCCCACTTCAATCATTGCATTTAGAGAGGTAAGTCTAGCTGCAAATAGGCATTAAACAACTGTGAGCAGTACTCTATTATACTCCCATTTTTATGCCATTTCATCAAGTTTCTAACTGCATTAATAAGTAACTGTTTGAAGTTGGCATTTATTGATGTTATTTACATCGTTACGAATACTCGCAACCGAACATTTTATTAGCCCTCAGCACACATGTGTGAGAGGGTTACAGTTCTCAGTTTGTCAGTCAGTCTGTCAGTCAGTCTGTCAGTCAGTCATTCTGTCACATGGATCTCGAAGATGACAGCCTCCCAAAGATTGAAACATGCATCAACATGTTGCACTGGACATTTTAAGTTCTTTTATTGTTCCTAAATTTTTTTGTTTCAACTTTTTTTTCATAAAAAGCTAGTTATTTTTAGGCCAAATGATCGTAAGTATTTTTGGTAACGTCCCCTATAGTCACATGATAGTAATATGCAATGGTTAGGTATATAGCAAGATAGACAGTTTCGTGTTGTTAATTCAGCTGTACATCAATCGCAAGTTATTGGAGTAATTTTCCACTTCGAGTAACTTACTCTTCTAGGATTAATTTTACTACTTGATTTCATCATTGGAGCAACCCTCTATACAGCTTAGAGCAACTTAAACCATAGAGGTTGCGTTAATTTCAATGCTATTTTCTGTACACGAAATCCGTGGTTTAGTTTACCACATTCTCAACTCCTTCGGGAGGTCTATAATAAAAAGAAGGATCCTGGCATGGCCTTTGATCTCTTAAACACGTATTCAAATTAAAAAATGTAGCCTCCAGAACGAACTGCCTCTGTTGTTTGTTTTGTTTTAATTCAGTATGTAGAAAGGAGAGAAAATAGATGTTCTTATGTTGTTGTTTTTTGTTGTTGTTGTTTTTTATTGTTGTTTTTTGTTATTGTTTTTTTGTTTTTTTGTTGTTGTGTCTGTTTATCATTATTATAGTATAATTATATATTGTAGGATTTTGATTCTGCTTTAAATTTATTGTTTGAAATTGATGATGAGAAAGAACCTCAAATCCCACACGACCTCATGCCTGACTGTACTGTGGAGTTCGGAGTGAGGGAGGAAAGGAGAGGAATCAGAGAGGAAAGAGAAGTGCAACAAGTGACAGTGATGATTACATCTCCTAGAGTTAATTTATACGATGACAAAATGGAAGCATTTTTAAAGGATCATATTTGCACTGCCGTAGACGATGAAGCCAGAAAAATATTTGAACATTAGGCTTAAGTTTAAGCTGACAACCACAAGTCTGACTGTTTTTTTTATTATAGTAATTGATTTACTATTATAATTGTTAGCATTGTTACATTTTTTATTATATGGTGTGAATGACAACCAGCAAACAATGTAAAAAGAAGTGATTTAATTAAGAAGTTGTTTCTCTTAACATGGATGGCTCTGTGAGCAGAGCAGAGTACCTGTAAAGAATATAATTCCACTAGCGAGCTAGCAATTCCACTAAGTGATAGACATGGAAGATAATGTTGACTTCACAAATCAAACTGAAGCGAGGATCTAATTCATTCTAATGATATTGAAGTACTCAGCAAAGAGCTTGATCACTTGAACCTAAGTACGTTCAAACCATCCAATCAGATTTCTCAATTTGCGGTGAAAATTAATTTCATACCTCTGAGGTGGGTGAATGAGTGACCATCCAAACAAAAAAATATTTTTTTAGTGTTTCCTATAGAGCCACGGTAGAAGTCAGTTACACCACTCAATTCAGTCGGTACAGGGTTTACATTATCCTGGGGCCTTCGTCTGTGAGAATCCAATACCAACCTCCAGGTCTAGCCACAAATTGTTAACATGTTAATGTGAAATAATATTGCTAGCCAGCACTATAAGTGATCAGACAAACAAGCAGTAGGTACTCAAAATAATTGAAAAACTGAACCAAACATATCCATAAATGTTATGAAACAAACAGCATCTGATAGTCAAGTCTCTGTTGGTATACTCTCCTTCACTGCCTCGCCAACCATGCCAATAATTTTTTTTTTCAGCCTTGCATCAGGGACAGAGCACTTGTAGTCTACAGCCACTTTCTCCACTCCGAGATGAGGACCATCAGGACCACACATTGCAACGTCTACTTCCACATCCTGGGATGCATCCTCTTCATTTTCAGTAGAAACAGCTGATGCCTTTTTGAAGAGCTTGCCATCAAAACCAACACTTAGAGCAGTATTAAACTTCTGAATATATAATATGTGTGTATATATTATATATAGTATAAGTGAAAGTCAATTAATGCATCTAGCTACTTGTAAAGAGACATAATTCAATAAATCACATTTTCTCTGTAATCTGGGAAGATAGTGTAGATGTATTGTATTGATATAGCAACATGGCACATTAGTAAGACATGTTACAAGTGAGCGGTTTGTTGTTAAACAACTACTAGAGGACTTTTTATAGTGATCTCTCTTTCTAGCTCACTGGTTAAATATTGAATATTTGTATATATCCAAATCCACTCACTTTGTAACTAATCATTCTTATAATTATATAGCTAGGCTACCTCTCTCGCCATTTGTGTGGAGTAAATTTGAAGTGGGCAGGTGTTAATTTATTGGGCGAGCGAAGCGCGACTCTCACTAACGAGTCTCAATTGAGATTTTGGTATATATACATCTATATATTATATATACATGGCAAAGTTCAAAGAGGTCAATGCATGTCCACCCCCGGACGCTACTCATAAATGTAAACATTAGCAAGGGTGAAAGAAATTTGGGAAAAAAGATTTTGAAATAATGTTAGGTAAAAATGGCAAAAGCTACGGAGACAGAATGGTAGAGATGTTCGCAGTTCAGTCTTCCAAAGTTAGCCTAGTTCATTTCTTTTAGCAGTGGTGGTAAGTTAACTTCGTCAATGTGCTGTTCATCATAGCTATACACCTTACATAACAGATTATTTCTCTTATGATTTCGAAGGGTCATTCTTGACGTGGAATCGGTAATTTCTAGATTAAGTTAGTGGACTACACACGTCTTTTTTTATTAAAATACAACGTTTCGATCGAAGTTGCTCGATCTTCTTCAGGTGGAATATAACTGAAATGGCTGGGTGATGGTGATACAGAAGTTTATATAGGTATGAGATATAATAGAGCAGTTTGTGACTGAATGAAGGTGTTGATAAGAGACTATTGATGCTTTTATTGATGTGTTAATAGATGATAGAATGAGACTGACTAGTGGGGTGAGGAATGCCAGAGTAAAATGGGTGAATAACCAATAATTAAGTCAGTAAGTAAGGAAAATAATAAATGCATTTCTTACTTAAAAATCCATTTTCCAATGGTCAAGCCACTAAGAGACTATATCTACAACTCTGGTACAATAGAGCAGTTTGAATGGAGCATACTTTGTAAAGGTGACTAGCTTAAAATGAAAATTGTTAGTTTATCGATCCTTACCCGTATCATCCTCGGAAATTTGATTGCTTACTCCTTGAAAACCTTTGTGCAATAGTCAAGTCACAAAGAGAATACAATGCAGGTCTCGTGCTGGTATATCCAGTGAACAAGTATGTATAAAAGTGTTGTGTGTTGCTAAGTAATAGCAATAAACTAAACAAAAACATTTTAACTAACAAAAATTATGAGCAGGTAGCATTCAAATTTAAATTTCAGTCAGACCAGCTCGATCGCCATATGTGCTGAATCACATCACTAGTCTATTAATTTGTTTCCGAGACATACCGAGCGAAAATTATCCACAGATGGAAAAAATCCTTCTGGAAACGTCACTGCTAACTGATGCATCGATCCCTGGATAGACAGAGAGAGAGAGGGTTGAGTGTTAAGTGTTACAAAAATGTTAAAGGGTGTAAATACATAATAATAATATTAATAATAATAATAATAATAATAACAACAACAATGATTATAATTAATAATTGTTTTATTTGCAGACTAATTTATTGGTACAAGTATGAGTAATAGCACGGGTAACTGTACTATTTGGGATTAGCTAGTAGCACAAGTAATGTGATTGAAAGAGCACGACGTGAAACAGAGTGCTATTTCAAAATAGCACAGGTTACCCATGCTATCGTTCACTAATAGTAGCTATAGGCCAGCTTTTTCAGAATGGCTGCTGGTTCAAAACTAAGATTTTGAGGTAAGTGTGTAAAATACTTTCAATTTTGCATCACTTTATGGGATGAACAAAGAATAATAATTCAGTAAATGTTAACTAGTTCTGTGATAAGGAATCTTACTCTATAAGTTCTATTGACTTCACATGCGGTCCTGAGGTGCAGTAGTGAATCTATCAATTGGGACTAATTCAGTTGTTATTTTTGTTAATTATAGCAAATGTGAGTAGTTTCTCCTTCAACATTGTTAATGTTATTTCCTCCCCAAAAGTTATAGTACTGAAGGTGTTAACTGCAATTGTTATAGTAGCCCGTGTTATTGCTCATTGACTGCAATCACAAACAGCATAACAACAATTGTTTGGGTTTCCATACAAACTTCAATGCCTAAAATGTTTGTTTTGTTATGTTGTTGTTTCTGTTCTATTAAAAGAACAGATGTATATTTTCATAACTTTGATGACTTCACACAAACTGCAGGAACTAACTTGAAACAAGCTGCCAGTACAATTGTGGAAATATGTAGCCAATTCCAACCAAACATACAGCTAAATGTACGCCTTAGGTATATATTGGATAAATAATTGAACAGTGGTCTATTTAAATTGACGAGTCATTTAATACAAGATATGCAAATTGTAGGCCTAAAAAAATGTAGACCATGTACTGTGTATTAAAAAGACAGCCAACTAAACTCATGAAAAACCAGGTTAGAGCTAAGCCTTATCTGATGAAATGTAATTACTGATATGCTTTTCTTACCTGAGAACTGATCCACGCTGTCATGTCATGCCACTGAACTCCGCCAAACTTCACCACATGGTCACTAAAACACATGACAAAAATAATTAAACTTTAATACTTTCATAATAATGTCAGAATTTCTGAGTTATGTTTAGTTTTATTTGTTCTTATTTTTTACTGTAAAAGGTATAATAATACGAAGTGAGTTTTCACCCTGTCAATATAGTCACACATCTTTCAATTTAATTAAGTATAATCTAATTAGGAGTCTTGTCTTGACACTAATTGATTATTCATGACTTTGTGACTGCCATCACTTAAAGTAGCCGTACATTAAGCCAGAAAAACAACAACAACAACAACAACAGCAGCAAAAGTGATTCAAGAAGAAAGCCTGGACACTAGGTGACATAACAAGCAGTATATCTGGCTAAGGGGAATGCTTGCCTCACACTGAGAAGTTTCAATCTCAATAACTCAATATAAACCCAATAGCAATCAACCGTCTACCAACCCCCAAATTCTTCACACAAGTGTTAAACATCTCGCCCCCCGATACTTCGTAAACGATGTCAGCTCCGTTAGGGTACTCTTTCCTTAAAACATCCTTGAAGTCCTCCTTCTTGTAATGGATGGACCTATCACAAAACAGTGCTTCGTAGGAAGTCTGCCTTGTTCTCACTATAGAGCAAGTTCCAATGACGTGGCAGTCAGCAAGTTTAGCTAGTTGAATTGCATGCTGACCCGTGGCACCTCCAGCTGCAGTAACTAGCACAGTAGATCCGTTTTTCATCTTCTTCCCAACTCTCTCAACACTTATAGAAGCAATCATACCACCACCAAGTATTAAGGAAACACACTCTGCCTTTAATTCAGGTACTGGGAATACCTGTTGAGTAGGGACCACACAGTAGTCTGCAAAGGTTCCACCATGTATGGTGGAACACCTGGTAAGTAGCAACCCGTAGTCTAGTTTACGTAGGAGGTGGAACACCTGGTAAGTAGCAACCCGTAGTCTAGTTTACGTAGGAGGTGGAACACCTGGTAAGTAGCAACCCGTAGTCTAGTTTACGTAGGAGGTGGAATACCTGGTAAGTAGCAACCCGTAGTCTAGTTTACGTAGGAGGTGGAATACCTGGTAAGTAACAACCCGTAGTCTAGTTTACGTAGGAGGTGGAACACCTGGTAAGTAACAACCCGTAGTCTAGTTTACGTAGGAGGTGGAATACCTGGTAAGTAACAACCCGTAGTCTAGTTTACGTAGGAGGTGGAACACCTGGTAAGTAACAACCCGTAGTCTAGTTTACGTAGGAGGTGGAACACCTGGTAAGTAACAACCCGTAGTCTAGTTTACGTAGGAGGTGGAACACCTGATAAGTAACAACCCGTAGTCTAGTTTACGTAGGAGGTGGAATACCTGGTAAGTAACAACCCGTAGTCTAGTTTACGTAGGAGGTGGAACACCTGGTAAGTAACAACCCGTAGTCTAGTTTACGTAGGAGGTGGAACACCTGATAAGTAACAACCCGTAGTCTAGTTTACGTAGGAGGTGGAATACCTGGTAAGTAACAACCCGTAGTCTAGTTTACGTAGGAGGTGGAACACCTGGTAAGTAACAACCCGTAGTCTAGTTTACATAGGAGGTGGAATACCTGGTAAGTAACAACCCGTAGTCTAGTTTACGTAGGAGGTGGAACACCTGGTAAGTAACAACCCGTAGTCTAGTTTGCGTAGGAGGTGGAATACCTGGTAAGTAACAACCCGTAGTCTAGTTTACGTAGGAGGTGGAATACCTGGTAAGTAACAACCCGTAGTCTAGAAAACGTAGGAGGTGGAACACCTGGTAAGTAACAACCCGTAGTCTAGTTTACGTAGGAGGTGGAATACCTGGTAAGTAACAACCCGTAGTCTAATTTACGTAGGAGGTGGAACACCTGGTAAGTAACAACCCGTAGTCTAGTTTACGTAGGAGGTGGAATACCTGGTAAGTAACAACCCGTAGTCTAGTTTACGTAGGAGGTGGAACACCTGGTAAGTAACAACCCGTAGTCTAGTTTACGTAGGAGGTGGAACACCTGATAAGTAACAACCCGTAGTCTAGTTTACGTAGGAGGTGGAATACCTGGTAAGTAACAACCCGTAGTCTAGTTTACGTAGGAGGTGGAACACCTGGTAAGTAACAACCCGTAGTCTAGTTTACGTAGGAGGTGGAATACCTGGTAAGTAACAACCCATAGTCTAGTTTACGTAGGAGGTGGAACACCTGGTAAGTAACAACCCGTAGTCTAGTTTACGTAGGAGGTGGAATACCTGGTAAGTAACAACCCGTAGTCTAGTTTACGTAGGAGGTGGAATACCTCGTAAGTAACAACCCGTAGTCTAGTTTACGTAGGAGGTGGAACACCTGATAAGTAACAACCCGTAGTCTAGTTTACGTCCGAAGCGTTCACTCCAGCATATTTGTTCTTGACTAGCAGCTCTCCAAGTCCTAGACTGGGTACAGTACAAGTCTGAACCAGGACAGCAGCTCTGAAGTTGTGGGAGAGAGACGTGGCAACCAATGTCTTAAACAGTTTTCAGGACTGATGATATCTTTCCAGCCTTCTTCAAATTGTATGGGCGTGGCTCATACCAAGCTTCCATAGGCTAGCTATTCTTCCTCGCATCGCACAGTACGTTTAAGGAGTTCGCTGCACGCGGCACATATCGTAAACATGCCATCAAAATATCATTCAGTATTCTCTTAAAAGTGTGAAAGTAGTAAAATGTATTACTAATTTAATTTCAATCAAGAGAAAATGAAACCAAGTGATTGGGTGACAGAAGTGAGCACCTCACTGACGAGCCTCAATTGATATTTTGTTGGCAAGCGAGTGGAGCAAGCGAGATACTATCAGGGGAAACTCAATTGAAAATCGGGGATATTTGTTTATATATGTTTGGACGTACGTTGGTCATTTTTGTACTTTGACCCTGGCATTTTTGTGTTCGGTGGTCAACCCCGTCCCAAACTTCACTGAACGGAATCCTCCGGTTTACCGATCCTTACCCATATCACCTTAGAAATCAAATTGTTTACCGTTTTGAATTCTTTTGCGGGTGCAGCTCAGGGGCGGATGCAACATTATAGAGGGGGGGGGGCCGAAAGTTAAGTGGAAACTTGACCACACCCATTTTATCACACCCACTAATTAATTTTTTTGGTTTCTTTCTGAATATTTCAATTTGTTACATACACGAAAAAAATTACACTCACTGACAACAATAAAGAATTAGTCAAGAATTTATTGAAGCTAGTTATATAGTCATAATACCATCCGTCTTGGATGAGAATTCATCCACCACTTCCTCTGAAGTAATTTCAATGTCACGGTGGTAATATAGCATTGCCAATCCATTAAGACGGTCTTGTCCCATACTACTCCTCAGTGAAGTCTTGATCAATTTGAGCATGCTGATGGAACGTTCACATTCACAGCTTGTAACTGGCAATGTGCCCATTATACATAAAAGAGTGTGAATATTGGGAAAGAAATCACAATCTGCATGTACTAGGCTTTTCTCTGGAGTACAAAGGCTTACAGCTAATTCAGAGTCAGCTTTCCATTTGTGCTGCCACAGGTCGAGCTCTGAATTGGATCTTTAGACTGAACTCTCTTTGACATTTTCACATTACAAACTGGCAATCTTGCTATCATAAGGCAATGTTAGTAGAATGCCAGCACAAGCATGGGTAAGTGGTCATGGTGTAAACGAAGTACACTAACCACAGAAAGAAGTATTAAATGCTGGCTGTATTACATGTTTGTGCCTTGTGTGTATCACATGTCGGTGTGTGTGGTGTGTGTGGTGTGTGTGTAAGGGAGGGGGGGGGGGGGGGGCCAGGGCCCCCTGGGCCCCCCCCCCCTGGATCCGCCCCTGCAGCTAAAACTTGAAAACCTACCAGAGTTTCATTTCTATTCGAGTTATTGGCGGTGGTAATATAATGCGCTATTTGTCACGGTTATAAGCTGTACACAACAGTATTTACTTGAAAATTTATTGTCCACTAGATTAACCACGTATGGTAAGTCTTGTGTAGGTATGTTCAGTTGTGTGAAAGTATTGTGTGTTACAGCTTCTACTTAGCTAAAGAATAATATCACAAAGAAAACGTTTAAATAACGTGTATTCTTTTTGTTGTTGTTGTTGTTGTTGTTTTCAATTCAAACAGTTGCGGGGAATGGTTACTATGCATTGAAATACCTTTACCGTATAAACGTAATTTAAAAAAAACTCGACATTATTTTTAGTAGCTTTGAGTGGTAGAAGTTAAAATCAATCATATAACAATAGTGTTATAGTTTTAGGCTCACTAGCCATTTGTGCTCAAGCACATCACTAGTTATATATACATGTATATGGCAAAGTTCAAAGAGGTCAATGTATGTCTTACAACGTAAATTAGAGCGGGTGCAAGAAACAACTAAGCAATCAAATAATGCCAGAAAATGACAGCAAAGAGCTATGGAGACAGAAAAGGAGACACATTCACAACTAGGTCTTACAACCTTAGTTGAGCCATGTTCTATTCGAATTAGTAGTGGTGGTGAGTTATTTATGTTCGCTTATGCGCTGTTTGTCATAGTATGCCCTATACAACAACAAGTTCTTACTTTAAAATCCATTGCCCACTGGTATATACAGTGAACAAGTGTGTGTGTAAATTTTGTGTGTTAGCTACAGCGACTGTCTAGCTAAAGAATGTCCTCCTGGCCGGAGCTATTCAGTGTCTTACCTGAAGTGTGAAGTCAGGAAGTCTTGTATGACTGTATGTGCGAGATGTGGTAGTTCAGGATGCTGGGAGCTAGAATAACTAGTGACCAGTTTGAACACAACATCCGATTGGTCACATTGCTTGAAATCTGAAGTGAAGGTAAGTCCTGTTCTGCTGTGACCTGCTATATATTGCATCAACTCCTAAAAAAACAAAACAACAGAAGTTTCAAGAACAATACTCCTACCGACACGTCCTGCTGACAGACGAGCAAGAAGTGGTGCAAATATCAAATAGATCACGAAGAAAGGACTGATCTCGTCCGTGTTACACTCAATTCTTCATGAACCTCTAACCCATTTTTGTAACCAGGTCACTTTTGTCTTCTACATCTCGATAAACTATATAAAGCTTCACATCCTAGCTATGCTAATTAACTTTTAGCTATGACTAGCCAAGACAAGAAATAGAAAAAGTTTCATATTTATCTGTGGAAGTTGCATCATGGAGCTTGTATACCAGGCCAGCAGTAATCACATGATCAGATATCACTCATGCACAACTGTAACTGACTTGACCAGCAATTTTAAACCTGTTCTGTCCTGCAAGGTGTTGAATACTCGCTGCTTCCACGTGCACTACATCGTTTATTCCTAATTCATGAATACTTTATTACAACCCCATCACGAATTACTAAGTTGCAAAATAACGAACCTTGTCAAATGTCTTTTGGTATGTGACGACCATACCGAAAAGTTCTCTATCACACAGTACGAGAACTTCAACGGGTTTAGACGAGGCTTTTCCCATTTCCATAGGTTCCAAGTGCCACGAAAGCTCCGTGGCAGTCACGGAATTTTACTCTATCAATCTGCCACGCACGGAAGTTCTGATTGCCTATTGTCTGCCACGGAAATCCCCCTATCAGAAACCACAGTTTACTTAATACCTAGCTTTAATAGAAAACCATACTCTATCAGCAAAACCATACTCTCTATCAGCAAAACCATACTCTCTATCAGCAAAACCATGCAGCGTATCCATGTAGGCCCTCATGATGCAATTCCACACAACACTTATACATATCAAATTTTGATTTCTGATCTTGAATACTTCTTTCTTGGTAGTACTGGCAATGGCAGAGTGTTTCCCAACCACCTGCTCCTAAGAAAGCAAAAAAAAAAAGGAAAGACAAGGCTAACTCATTTTTGATAATAAGTGGATAGAACATATATTATAGTTGATGTCTGGACTTTTGAATATTCCTTGCTCAAATGCAGAGGCAGAAAGGGGCTTCTCAGTGCTGAGGAAAGTCCATACTGACAGAGGGCCAGTCTTAGCCACTCTACTATTATTAGCTTGCTGAGAGTTATGATGAACAATAGTGATTGCTGCTTTGACACTATAATTATCAGATGAATTGATTACAAAATGCAAAAAAGCTACAATCATTCTCCAAAATAAATCAATATAACAATAGTCATTGTCATTAATTATATTCATAACATTAATTACATGAAGGATGTGGTCAATTGAGTTGATTTAATTAATGGGTGTGGTTTGTCACTGATTTCCATTTCTCAAACTTGGAACCTATGCATTTCCAAGCGCTACACTAACAAATAGCACTCCCACTTGCCAGTTTAAGTCGTCCCTCGCGATTGCTTGCCGTAGCCACACCCACTTGCAAAAAATATTTGCGCGTTGACAAGACCCCAGACCAAGTAACTTGAGCTAGAGTCTTGCAACACGATTCTGAATTGACTCCTCACACACACTGACACCCCACATTTTATGCTATGCCTCAAGCACCTCCATATTTTGGACCTCTACCTAACTATAAAACACAACTCCTTCCATCATTTAACCCTGCAGATATGCCTTTGATCGTGTAGACTACAGTTCATTCTCCTCATCATATTCTTTAGATTACATTTAAAAAATGTGAAGACAGCTATAAAACAAACTGCAACAGACTGGTGAATCACACCCACTCAGACTGGTGAATCACACCCACTCATGATTGAAAGATAAAGATCATTACAAATGAAGTTGACTTCATTTTCCTCAGAAGCAATACAGAAGGGCAGGGAGCCCTGCCCTTACGAGGAGGATGGCTGGGAGCCCCTCCCTTAGGAGGAGGAGGGCAGGGAGCCCCGCCCTTAGGAGGAAGAGGGCTGGGAGCCCCTTCCTTAGGAGGAGGAGGGCTGCTCCACAACATTTCTGATGGGTATTCGCAAAAAATTGCTGCAGTACTTTAAATATAGAGACTTTGATGAACTAACAGATGATTCCGTATCCTGTGAAATTGCACCAGAAGTTGTACCAGGGAAGGACAGAAGATGGAGTTTTACAGCAGGTTAATATATGTTCACTCTCATCAGCTTTCTCCAGTTCTTTTAATTATATCATACTCCATTAAATAATAATTCAGAGGAGAAATACACTTCTCAAAACTTCTATGATTAACAATTAGTCGCATTTCAACCACAGCCATTAAATAGTTAGCCCAACTTTTAACTAATTAATTGAGCTATTAAATACTTATTTCAGCTATGTTTATCTTCAAAATTAGAATTGATTGAATAGATAAAGTGCAATAAGAGTCACAGCTCTATTCATAGCAACATCATAGTCATCTATTTCATGTAGCTCCTAATTTTCCTGTTGACATCCCAGAGTGTCTCATAATAACTCTTCTCTGTTTCTCCAACCAATGCCACCTTTACCAGACATGCATGTGGATTTTGAGAGTCATCAGATATGGAGATCTTGTGGTTCATCACTGGAGCACTGGAGGACGTCGGCTCTTTCTCGTCTGTTGGTCCAGCCGAGGGAACACTTGCTTTTTTAATTACCTGCATTCAATGTAACATATTCCTTACCACAAAACTTCTACTTCAACTTAAAATTTCACAAAATTCATGTTCATTCTATTTCTGTCTTCTTTCTACTTCAGGCCAAACTAATGACTTACATGGTCTATGTCTTTCCTTAGCTGAAGACGCTGTGTAGAAGACAAGTGTGGAACACACACACTCAGCCCTAATCCACAATCAGACTGTGAAACAAATAATAATAATAATAGTTAAATTTAATTTTGTGTATTATCATTGAACTTTATTGTACTAATCATACGCAATCGAATAACTGATTTCCTTATTAAAAACTTGTTATACACATCAAACAGGAGTGCTAGAGTCCTATTTATTTTCAACAACCACTTGAATATTTACTCTCTGTTATACAGATTTCTTGAAGATGCTCACCTCACCGCAGTTGTTTGGCACTTCAGGACCTTCCACAGATACCCTGTAGTTGTGCGACAATAGCAGTAACAATTCTAATATAATAACTGGGAGATTGCAATTCTCACTATTCTAAACTACATTTACCTCATAGCCACAAGATCACATGACGAGCTTTCACTACCACTTAATTACTGTGACAATTTCATCAACATTAGACAGCAGACACCACTTGAGACAGTTATTATATTTTCAAGAATCTCATAAATATTATAGACAAAGGTTTAGCTAGGTGGTAAAATGAAATACTGATCCAGTACACAACACTTCAATAAAACCCTATGCTATTATGGCCATAAATAGACATAGTTATAGTAGTAGTACAACTACTGATTGACCAGAGGATAGTGTCCCCAATCTAAACTGACAACATTAGAAAATACAAACAAATGAGCGCATCAGTTATACTAGAATTAACAAAATGAAATTCTCCCTCACTCCTCCATCATGTATAAGGGACACTTCTGTGTAACAGCAAATATAATGTATGTGAGTGTGTGAGTGTGTGTGCATGTGTGCGTGTGTGTAGTGATTCAATATTTGAAGTAGGCACCTGATCTAAGATGCCATTTCCAAAGTTCCACAAATAGCACTATAGCTACGTATACTACCACAAAGTCTACCAAGTATTAAGAAAGTTTTGTGTATTGTAGCACTCCCAAAATAGTTCACAATTTAAAAGATTTATTAAACAAGCTAGCTACCTGTTTGAAGAAACACCTGCCTTGCTGCACTTAAAAATCACTTAAGATAGATAATATCAAATTTAATTCAATAGTTAGTCACAGAACAAACTGAAATTTTAATAAACTATCAAACATACTCACTGAAACAGGTTCAGATACTGACGTATTTCTTCTGCTATGTCACAGATTAGATCCTCCAGATCATCTTTATTGGGACTAAGCAGAGTCACTTTAGCCAGGGTTTGCTCTGGGTACTGAACAGTCGCTCTGGTCTTGACCACGGTAGTGTCACCATCATCTTGCACCGCCATTGCAGCAGAGGATGTTTTCTCTATTCTTTCAGTAACAACTTCATATTCTTTTGATTTGTAAACCTTTGAAGGCGCCTGATCTAAAACCACCACTTTAGTGGACAGAGGTGGAGTGAGAGTGCCTCTGCTCTGAAGGATGAGCTGAATTCAACAAATAAGTGAAATAGATGATAGCTACTGACATGTCTAAATCTAGCTACTACAATACTTTCAAGTCCTCTAAGAACACTCATCTATTACATAGTCAATGTTTTTCTTCAGTTCTTGAGCTGAAATGCCATCAAGTTTAGGAATCTGTATAGTAATAGAACTTGTGGAGGAATTCATGATGCACAAATCAGGAAATATAATAAAATCGAATGAACTGCTTATTATATAACTAGCTAGCTAATTGTGAGCACCGCTACCTGCCCTGTGCTAGTACTACAATGCTCAAATAAGAGCATGAGTAGTAGAGAAAACTCTATCTTGTACTTTCAATAGAGTAACCATTCCACAAGTTGTACCAATGTTCCTGTATTGCAGACATGTATACTCCAGACATTTGAACTATGAATATAATTACAGTCTAACTCGAGCACATCATGTGATACATTATTCATTACCCATTTTGAAGAGGGTGTAGACACGCTGGGTAAAAGATTAATTTTTGACCGACATTCACTTTTTGCAGGCATGAATTTGGACATCCACAGGAGGGTGACCTTTACCAGATATTCACTTGTAGGTACTGAAATGCTACTCTAGTGCTGACATAAAAGTGAGCTCTTTTTTATGTTGTCGTTGTTGTTTTATTGCATAAAAGAGTAAGTTAAACATTTGTAGGTAAAACCTTGTGCATAATAGCAATGTCACCAGCCTTCAAGTTGAGTACTATTTTAATGTCATGGACCAGGCAGCACGGATAAGTCTGGCCTAGTAAGTATTTCCTATTTAAAAAGAGTTGTGTTGACGAGTTAAACTTACTACCCATATACTGTAAAAATTATAGCGTGAAAACCCACCAAATTCACACCAAACTGGTGGTGTGAATGCCAACCATATGCATAGTGTGTCCTTCACACTTTCGCCTAACGTGAATGCCTTTGCCACATTGTTGTAATGTAGTATAGCAGATGGCACAAATCTGGTCACCAGAAGTTGAACCAAGACAGACTGCAAAGAGCAAAGAAGAAGTAGATCAGCAGAAGTAGTTGTTGATGTCAACTATGCAGAGGTTCTTCTACTACATTCATTGCTTGCAGCAAATAACTGTCCCTTCTGTGAGAATAGTAAAGAGGACGTTTCAATCAGTTGAGTACGTACCCTCTTTGTCCTGACTCAATTAAAGCTGGCAACCTTCAGACAATACAATCATTCAAAAATAGTTTGGTGGCTTTACCAAAATTTTGAAAGTGAATACAATTACATAACAAAATTAGTAATAATTAGTACTATTATAATGATCATAATTACAAACACAGACACTACAAAAGAAATGTTTAATTGTGAATTTTAACAAGCTCATAAGAGCAACAGAAATAAATACTGAGCAAAAATACCTTGAAAAAATGTTTATTGTGCCAAAAAAATTTAGTTGACATCAAAATATGACAACTGAAAATACAACACATTAATTTGTAAAATAACTCAATACTTTTTTATTTTGATTTTTGCTTTTTTTGTGGTATGAATTGTTTACTGCATGGAATAATGATTGTAGCTAGTAGGTATGTGCTACAATAACTTCCGTATTTTCTCTGCCACACACTTACAATCCTCAGCTTCTAACAAAACAGACACAAATGTGTTGAGAGCCTGCGGTGTAACTGACAGGGTTTGGCGAACATTGTCCAGCAAACATCTAGCCTTGTCTGAGTCGATCCAATTTTCTTTCTTCAAAATCTTTTCATAGCTATCTTGTGATATGAGGCCACAACCCAAGCAGGAATCAGCTAGGTCCATGACACAAGGCTTCACTGAGCACATCAATTCTTTATACACACTCAGGAATGAGGTCAAGTGACTCCCACCTAAAAAATAAATGAATTATATATATATATATATATGTGTGTGTGTGTGTGTGTGTGTGTGTGTGTGTGTGTATGTATTTGGAGATATAATAGAAAGGAAAACTGTCGTATTCAAGATTAATAGCACGAGTGGAGCGAGGATATTTTCATGAGGCAAAGCCGAGTGAAATTTCTCGCCGCAGGAGTGCTATTAAACCTGAATACAACAGTTTTCCGTGCTATTACGATATGTTAATACTATAGTCTAACACAACAGTTCATTTCTGCAGCTAAGAAAACAATAATCTTGTATTACATTTCCGTCAAAGAAATTTTTTATCCGGGTTCTGCATTTATTCAAACTTTCCTTGCCGCTGCTAAATAGCGTTGCCCTGGAATTTCACCGCGACATTGCCTAGCGGGTAAAATTGGGGCAAACTCACGAAGAGATCGCCATGACCAATCAGATCGTTTTCCACTGCTGTGGTATTTCAAAATAATACCACATTTTATTGTAGTGAAAAATGACTCAGCTATGGTATTAATTTATTTCTTTATTATTCCACCCTAGACATCTTCACAATTATATTTTTAGGTACGTGAGAGTGAAATAACTCACAATATTTCACGGTGTTATTTCACACTATTAAGCAAGCTCATTACCATAGTTGCTATAGCAATTGGCCAAGTTCACTACTTTTCCTCCACCCCCTCCCCTACAGCCAACTCTACATGTGAGTTTGTCCTAGTACAAAGTAAAGCAATGAATAGACCACTTGTTACACTCGTCAGAGTGATATGGCAAGATTTCACTCTCAGACTTTATTTTCACTCAGCTTGGTTGTCAAGAGCCATTGGTAGTCAGAATGCCTTAATATTAAGGCTATAAGGAAGCTACCACTACTCAAGGGAAGTAGAGGTGAGTAGTAACTCCAAATTTGTTTGCTCGATTAATGGTCCACTGCTACTATACTGTTTCACATGAACTAAGCTAAAATATAAACAATACAGTAACAATACTGTAGTTTTATGTTACCTTATAACTAGGCAGGCTCACTCAGTATTTGTGTATATGTTTGGACGTACGTATGTCATTTTTGTACTTTGACCCTTGCATTTTTGTGTTAGTTCGGTGGTCAACCCCGTCCCAAACTTCACTAATCGGAATTCTCTGATTTAGCAATCATTACCTGTATCAGAATTGTTTACCATTTTGAATTCTCTTGCTGATATAGGTAAAACTTTTTTTTTTAAACTTACCAGAGTTTCATTTCTATTTGAGTTAGTGGTGATGTGCTATTTGTCATAGTTATAAGCCCTACGCAACAGTATTTACTTGAAATTTCTTTGGCCTTAGACTAACCACGAAGGTAGCTAAGTCTTGTATAGGTATGTCCAGTGGTGCAAAAGTATTGTGCATTAGAACTACTACCTAACCAAAGAATAAAACAAAGAAAATGTTTGAATAGCTTGATTTGTTTTGTTTTTGTTGTTTGTTTGTTTTTGTTTAAACAGTTGTGGCAAGTGGTTATTATGAAACCCCTTTACCATACAGTGATGCTGAGAGGACAATTCTCTCACTCCCTAGTTTACTCAAGGAGTCAGTTCTGTAGTTATAGACACAATGTTGTATGAAACTAGTAACGCAGCAAGGTGAAAAAGAAGTGACTCGTAAACAGAAGTAGCATGAAATACGTTATGGTGTGTGTATATGAGTCAAAGTTTTAGTTCAGTTCTATAGATAGTATCCAGTACCAGAACAGACATATATCCCACACTAGAATCTCTCATGCTCTACTCACTTCATACCTAAGATATGCTGCACTACTAGATAGCTACTTACTACTGAAAGCTACTCACCACATCTTCAACTTAGTCAAACATTCACGGTTGCTAGTGCTGGTAAAACCAAACAGTATGGGCAATCTCTCGACTGGGAACCACGCCCACGGTCAAATGAGCCGGCAGGACAATTGAATTTTTTAATATAAATTTTGTTGTTGTTGTTTGTTATTCCTGCTCAGTACTACACATCTTCAGTAACTCACTGCCCATTAGCCATTACTAGGCCACTCACAAAACTATGAGGAATTACTGCATATATTTTATGTACACTGGAATTAAATCATTGCAAAATAAAATGTTGAGATATTTATAGTGTGTACAATAAACAGTTAACTCACATTCAGAATCTTCTGGTGTCACCTGCTCTTGAATTTTCTAAGGAATTTTTGAAAAAGTTAGTAAATGTTATCCTAACTATAAATACAATACCTTACCTGTCCAAACCAAACAAGGTGTTTCTTGTGTAGATCTACTGTTTGAGGATAGTTAGGATTGTATAGACACACCATAGTCCTAGGACTAGAATCAGATCTCTTGAGTACTCCGAGATGATTGCCTCCTTCGTGTGAACTACACTCAAAGCCAAACTGATAGTTCGTGTAGCTGCTGTAGTTCATTCTGGAGCTAGCCTCTCCTAAAGTGTTCTCTATGGCCTCCTTCAAAGATTTGCACTCTTGATGAAGACAATCATGAATACTAGGGTTGCAATGAACGGCAACTTCAAAATATTTAGGTCGATGTATGAATGTGACTTGAAACTTAGCATCAAACAGAAACTGAACCATATTTTTCTTGATGCTTTCTTTTATAAGAGTGAAAGATTCATTGGATATGAAGCAAGCAATAACAGCAGGAAAGAGTCCCATAGGAGTAAAGCCACAAGTGAAGTATACAGAGAGAGGTAGCGCAAGACTAGCTCTGCAAGCTTCTTTATGAAACAAATCAAGTTCTTGGTGGCTAGTACTTTCCAGTACACAAGGCATGATGTACACATCATTCTCTTTACCTGAATCTATGTGGGATGTATCAACACATAAAATTTGAGCTATGATGTGAAGATACTCCAGCAGAGCTACAAGCTTAAGTGGAGGAACAATGTCTTCTGAAATGCCAGCAGTAGCTAACGTGATGTCTTGTATCGTAAACTGACCTGTCTTCCTAAACCTCTCAGCTGGTACCTGACCTACATTATCAAAGCTCATAGACTGGAGAATGACAGCAGTGATACTGTCATACACTACCTGGACATCTATGATGACCAAGTCTTCCAAACCAGACACACCTGGAAAGTACATTATCAAACCAGCGTGGTGATGAAGAAACCATAAGGCTGTTTTTGTCTCGTATGGAGTCATATTCAAAGCACGTGCTAACTCCATGCAGGTCTCCATGCTGGCTGTCCTCATGTCTCTCATTCGAAGACACAGGCTAAAGAGAAGCCATACTGCTGGAATTTTCAATTTTCTGAAGTGTTTCTCCATAGCCTTCTCTAGTAGCTGGTGTAATTGATCAATCTCTTCGCTTCCACCTTCCATGTTGTCCAAAGACACCACGGGCTTATCTTCTGAGCAGAATTGAACTATGCCATCTTTGTAGAAGTCGGTGTCTTCAATTATCTTTTTGAGTTGCATATCTAATCTAGTGATTTCCTCTGCAGAGACCTTGTCTTTGTGAGTACCCACAATAAAAACAACTGACTTGGAAGACTCAAGTATCTCTTTCATTTCAGAACTTTCAGCTACTCTTTCAGATTGAAATGTGCGAGTGGCCGTGGAACAACTTATGCTTGCCAAAGTGCACAAAAGCATTTCCTGCAGAGTAAATTCAGATTTTTTCAGTGCCGTTTTCTCTCCTGAATCTCTCTGATAAAACACCTTGTATTGTTCATCTAGCTTGAACTCATAGCTGAAGAACACCAAGTAGAGGCCAGGACCGATGGTAAGAGCTGGAAGCATGTCCATCAGCTCAGGCTGACCTCCCGTATCTTCAATTCTCAGATAAGCCTTAAAAGATTTCATCTCCTCAGCAAAATTGGGCTGTTGTGAAGCTTCTTTGAATAAGGCAGCAATTTCGGAATAGTCTAGAAGATTAGGCTGGTCAAGATCTTGCGTATCAAGTACAGGTGAGGGAGGAAGAGGGGAATTCTCAGAATGAGACTGCCTTGATTTGACCAAAGAAGACATTTTCTTTACCATTCTCTCCAATAAACCTGGTTGTGCTTTATTTTTTTTAGAGAAGCTCTGTTTAGCGTTGCTAGCTTGACTTACCTCTGTTACTGTTTCCTCCACATCACTCAGACAAGCTGCTTCCTGAGGTACAGACATTAGTTCCTCCCTGCTATCTTTGAGTCTGTGAAAGATAATGCATGCTTCATCGGTGAGATTCTGTGCAATGGTCCAGTTTGCCCCCCTTTCTGGATCAGTATTTTTTACTAGCATGTTAGGACAGCACTCCACTGTGCCTGTGCTGCCATGAATCTTCTCTGTCTCTCCTGCAGACTTAAGATCAATGATCTCTTTCATGACACGACGTAGTGTAGTACTCTTTCCTTGTCGTGGAGGACCAGAAAACATGAATCTCAGGCACAAAAACTCCAACGTATCCTTCGAATCAATGAAGTGCTTATACGCATTCTCAAGCTTGAAGTCTCCTAATAATAAACATTATATACATTAATTACAGTGTCAATAAAGTTGTTTATTAATGTCATTATTATCTATTTATAGTTCAAATCCAGCAAACCCTCTTTGTATCATTCTTTTGCCGAAAATTGAAGCTAACTATGTAAAAAAATGACATAATACTTTTCATACAATATATATATAATATATATAATTAATTATCAATGTATGGAACCTATGTTAAATATTACTTAATACACAGTTTCATTGTTGAATCCCTAACTAAAGAAATCTGGTATTGAGGTCGATGACACAAACGTATTTGAAGTTAAAAGTATCATTTCTAAGCCAGCTGAAAGATACAAGTATTCCTGCAAGCGAACATTAATGTTATTGCAAAATTGTTCTTCAACAATACTGTATGCATGCATGTGTATTATGATGATAGTGTAACCCACTTTCTAAAAATCATTTCTAGAGAGTGTTAAGGAGTAACAGTATGAAGAGGCATATTAATTCATATACATTTGTGTTTCAGTAACAACAACGACGGTGGCCGACAACTGATGATGGTGTGTATATTTATGAATATTCATGAGCTGATCAGAGTTGGTAAAGCATCTTCATTACCTGAATTGGGGGGAAATGTTTCACAAAAAAATAAATTGATCTACCATGTCGGAGTGCACACACAAACCATTAAATTGTTGGGACCTAGCTAATAGCTTAAAATAGCTTGAAGTGCTTTAGAACCTTTTTTATTCTATAAAACTGAACACTGGATCGCTGAACTGAGTTGGGGAAGAGCGTTCATCTACAGCAGCTAACCATTATGAATACAGAGAGGCAGAGAAACAAGAGAATGCAAGGGTCAATAAAAATAGAAGCAGGTGAGAAAAAGTTGGCTGATTTAACTACTTCAATGAAGATGTGAAAGAAAGTACACTGAAATGACAGAGATCATGTGAAGCAGGAGAGGTAGACAGAGGAGGAGAAGGGAGTTCATGAGTTGAAACGAGGAATAAGGAAAACAGGGCCGATATGGCTGAGGAAAAAAGAGAGCAGGAGAGAGAAACTATGGATAAAATACCTGATGTTAACACTCCAATAATCAACCAATATTGAAGTGTGATTAATATGTATCTGCATGAGTTTAAGAGCTTAAATCTCAGACAATTGACACGCTATGCAAATTAGAATATGTACTAATAGTTGACATGACATGATTAATGACTGAATTCATTAGAATCTATGAAATAGTTCAATATAATTGGCGAGCGAGCAAGACACTTACAGGGGTAACACAATCGAAAATCGGGGATGTTTGTTTATTTATATATGTTTGGACATACGTATGTAATTTTGTACTTTGACCCTCGCATTTTTGTGTTAGTTATATGGTCGATCCCGTCCCAAATTGCACTAAACAGAATCCTCTGGTTTATCGATCAGACCCGTATCACCCTAGAAATTGAATTGTTTACCGTTTTGAATTCTTTTGCGGGTGCAGTTAAAACGTGAAAACTTAAGGGACTTCCATTTCTATTCGAGTTAGTGGCGGTGGTAAGTCAATGCGCTCTTTGTCATGGTTATAAGCCGTGCGCAACAGTATTTACTTGAAAATACATTGTCCACTAGACAACCACGAAGGTAAGTCTGTGTAAGTGCATGTCCAGTTGTGTCAAAGCATTGTGTGTTACAACCACTACTTAGCTAAAGAATATCACAAAGAAAACGTTTAAATAACGTGTATTGTTTTGTTGTTGTTTTTTTCCTTTAATTCAAGCAGTTGCAGAGAGTTGTTACTATGGCACTGAAATCCCTTTACCGTGTATGCGAAATTAAAAAACTGGACCTTATTTCAGTAGCTTCAGTGTTAGAAGTCAAAATATAAAAATAGTATAGTCTTTAGGCTCGCTCGCCATTTGTGCTCAAGCACATCACTAGTATGATACTCAATCACTTAATACAATAATTTTAATGTCTATATGTTTATTTCACCTTCAATATCAAACATGGAAGCGAGCATGATAGAGATTTTTCTAAAAGTAGGTCTGTCACCAGGCTCCCATTCCCAGCAGTGCCTCATGAGATCATAGACTTGAGCTGGACAATCTTCAGGACATTTCATGAGATAGCCTGTCTTCAGCCGCTCAAAAATATCTGAATTCTTCAACTCCGGATATGGTAACATGCCGTATGCATATACCTCCCACATAAGGACACCAAATGCTGAAAATCACATGACAATTAAGAATGGTTACACCCACTAATTAGTACTTGTGAGGGAGGAGTGTTGTACTATTGACATGAACTTCTGGACTCACTTTTATTGTGAAAATCATGTGTGTTTATTGTCGTTGTTTTTTTACAATTGGCATGCCCTTGTGGTAAGCGAGTGAGAAACTTTGGGTCACAAAATCAAAGTCAAGAATGTTTGTTTGAATATATGTTTGAATGTATGGATGTCCTTTTTTGTACTTTCACCCTCACATTTTTGTGTTTGCTTGGTGGTTGACCATATCCCAACTCTATTAAATGGAATCTTTTGCTTACGATCTTTACCCATACTATCCAAGGAAATTTAACTGTTTACCCCTTGGGATTAGGCAATTTCTAATTATTATCTGCAAATTTTGTGGAAAACAATAAGGTCTTATGAACCTATTGGGGTGCTCCTAAATAGGCCTGAGAACCTTGCCTCCATAGATGTCCAGAAACGCCGTAAATTGTCCATCCCATCCAACAGTCCCATGGGACAGTGGGACATGCCACGGAATGTCCACCTGTCCCTCTACAGATGCGTGTGTGTCCCACTGTCCATCTCATCCCATGGTCCACATGCATCTGTAGAGGGACAGGTGGACATCCCGTGGAAAGTCCCATGGGGCTGTGGGATGGGATGGACAATCCCATGTAATCCCATGATCCCATGGGACCGTGGGATAGGATGGACAATTTACAGCATTTCTGGACAGTCCTCGAATCTTGAGCGGACCTGTGAAGCTCTTGACGCTAGTGAACCTTTACCGGTTTGTCTACCCTACCTGTTCTCCATCCCACCACACACACATGTGTACCAACCACACATACACAGCACAATACACACATTCATTCATGTATACACACATTTACGTGACTATGCACAGGAAGCTCAGGCTCAAAACAGCACACACAAATGTCGGGTATAGATTGATAAATTTCTCAAAAGGTATTAAAGAAGCCTGTGGATTGAAATGGTTGGGTCATGTATGTCAGCAATGCTTGAAGCTACAGCTATGAAGCTTGGGCTGCTCAATATCTTGATGCTGACAAACATGTAAGTGCAATTTTTATGGGGTCCACATTGTGTCCAATGTTCCTGTGCATAGTCAAATATTTATATGCATACGCACAAATATACGAATGTATGTACATTTACACAAACTTACCCCAAACATCTGATTTACTGGAGAATAGATAAGAATGGGCAATGTCGGGTGCTAACCACCTGAGGGAACACATGGTCCGACTTTCAGCAATAAAAATACCATCTTCTGTCCTATGACTAAACCCAAAATTTCCAACTTTAATGCAAAGATGGTCATCCACATAGCAGTTACCAGCTCTCAGATCTCTAAATTAACAAAGATGAAGAAAACATATCTGATTAGAAATTCACAGTCATGAAATCTCTATGTGAGTTTCAGCATTTTCATTAACCTTTTTGGCTTTCAGTCTTCTTTGTAATAAAAAAATGGGGTGAATAATAGTCAACTAAGTTAAATTATAAGGATGTAGCTAGGTACCTTGCCCATTATTGATTACCATTAACCCTTTGGACACTATACACCATTATATGTGGGAAGGACAGACCCACATTCTCCAATTTAAAAAAATCTCTTCAAAGGTATCAATTTTATTTGTGTGTAGAAGAGGCACTGCACTCCATTTTACAACATCATTCAAGCAGGATGCATATTTTTTTTAATTGTCTGAAATCAGGTATCAAGAATTCTTTTTCAACTGACAATTCCAGGGTACCCAGTACTTAATTTTTTATTGACTACGAACTTCAAACACTAAGAATAGAAAATATGAAGCCTATAGAGAGTGAGACAGTATTTTAGAAGGATATAGATCAAGTTTTTCCACTGGAGATTACGAGTAATTGACTGGTCTTATTCCTAGTCTCCCCAAAACCTGCTGCTGTTTGTTTGTTATATGGCTATAGCTGCCTACACTTGATGGTTGGCTGATTAGTTTAAAGTTTTGTGGTTGTTTGTGGTAGAATTTCAAAATCCAATTGAACTAAAAGATTCCCAAAGTGCTGAAGAGTATCGGCATTGAAAGGGTTAGAAACTAATCTTGAACTTCTATGTCCCACTGTCATGTTATTTCCATTCATGCTTTCACCTAGGCATATAATGTGTACTTTTCATAACTTCTTAGCCTCTTCATATTTCTACTTACCTATGAATAATTTTTTTAGCCTCCAAGTATGTCATAGCAGTTACAACTTGCCGCACAATATCCAAAAGAGCGTCCGATTCAATATTCCGGCCATGAGGACCTCTCAGATAATTATTAAGGTTACCTCTGGACATGTGCTCTGTTATGATGTAGAAAGGTGGATCTCTACTGCATACACCTACTAACTTTATCACATTGGGATGAGAAATGACCTTCATTATTTCTACTTCATTTACAAACTCTGTCAGTTCCTAAATATACACACAAGAATGCAATACTTAATAAACACGCAAATTGCTTACGTTGACCAAAGAAAACCCTCGAACACAGTTCCAGTGGAATATGATGGTCATTGCAAAGTGGATTTAATGGTGTGTCTGAGGAATAATGTGATTGAGAAATAAGGTTTCTCTCTTTATCGAAGTGTAAATCTCAACGCTTGAACGAAACCTTTCACAAGTATGTACAAGTATTATCACTCAAGAAAAAGTAAATGGTATTGTGGGAACACCTTCCCGCAATAGGAAGGAAGGAAGAAGATAGAAGAAAGGGACTTGTGTGCATACGTGTACATGCATGCGTACTTTCATTGTGCTATATCAAGAACTATGCTACTAGTCTATTTTTATAAGTCAGCCATTCATTGTTCGTGCCTTTGTGTGTCAGATGGCAGGGTCCCCGAATATGTACTGGGCATGCTCAGCTGTCTTAGCGTATGTGGCAGGGGGGGGGGGGGGGGGGGGAGGGGGAGATTTGGCAGTTACCGATAACCACCTCTTTCAAATTAATAATATTCATACCCCATGGGGTCTTGTGTGATCTGTGTCATATCACACTTCACCTATTATTTCTTTCTTGTATGATACTTTATTCAATAAGATGAATTTTTAACTGCTATTTTAGTATTTAAACACAATTAGCAAGTTATTTGACAATCATAATGTTATTTTGATTCGGCATGAAATGAAGGTAACTAAAATATTCAATTTATTTAAGAAAGCAGACAAAAAGAGATTGGTATAGTATATGACACGCCTCCATGAAAAATGGGATTATTGCCTTCAAACAGAAAAAACTACTGAGACAAAAACACTGTATTGCCAATAAAATACACTTTATTAGATTTATGTGCTAGCTTACTGTTTCACTAATAATTATCCTTCAGTGTGCATGTGCTAGAGGGTTACAGTTATCTCTTTGTCATTCATTCATTCACTCTGTCAACAGTGGATCTCAAGATGGCGGACTTGTAAGCCCTGAGTGAAGTAACTCCGACTAGATAACGATTTAAATCCCCACTTTATTATCAGCTTAGTTTTAGAAAAATGAGAGAAAAGGCAGACACTACGGTCAATGCTGCTATATGGCCACACCCATTCATTCATTTACCTGCCATTTAGAACAACCCGTGATCATGTGAGCATACAAATTTTATCATGCCCGGTTCAGATTTGTTCTGTAGTTCCAGTAAGTGCTAATCTTTATTTTGTCCTTCCTTACAGTATGATTATTTATACAACTCACTGTGAAGGGCTTAATTGTCACATAAGTAAAATTCTTCTTGAAGACTGCCTCATATACATCCTTTAATTGTCCCACTCCTATTTTGGTTTTTAGCTGAATATCCATTCTGTTCACCTCCCACTTGTTTACTTCCTGTAATGGACTATGAGGGCCAGTCTTATGTAGATAAGGGGCAGGATGATTCAGACAAGTTCTCAACCCATTTGAATCCTTGGAGTGGTGCTCTACCAATTCTGACAAACTGTCAAATTTTGAATTGAGTCTGACAAAGTACTTGGAAGTGTGTGGATCTTCACAAATTATGTAATGGTAGACTTGCCCATTACACTTCAGAGAAATATAGTATTGGCCAGGATTGCTTATACTTCCTCGAATCAGAAAGGTCCCATTGATGCCACTGCTGAGAGATAGTTCTGCGCCAGCTCGTGTGATATTTCCATGGTACCAGGGGAACCCATATGGAGGGATATTTATAGACGAGGTTGGTACCCAGCCTATCTGATCTTGGCTGTTGGTGACCTCACACATGTCGCCCTTATCACTCCTGCGAATAATCTTAATCTTATCACCCTTCTTGACAGAGAGCCCATCAACTCTGTCTGTGATGAAGTTGTATTTCATTTCGTATAGTTTAGCCTCAGTGGAGTTTTCCGGAATTTCAGATAGTTCTTCTTCAGGACCAGAAGAGTCGTCCAGAAGAGCTTCCCTTTTTGATACATATAATACTTTAGAACCAAAAGTGTCATCCTGAGATTGAAGAATGTCAGGTGAATTCCTGTTTTGTGAGGTACTGGGCACATCCAGCATGCCATTAGCCACACCTTCTACTCCACCCACATTGTGGTCTTCATAATCATTACTAGAAGGGAATTCTGTAATACATATACATATAAAACTAAATGTTTGATCTTGCATGAGGAAATGTGTAACAGAATTGCATGCCTAGTAAAAAAATAACGGTATAGTTTAATAGAAAAATTATGGCTTCGCATAGCTAAATTTCTTCTGTCACAATAGTTTCATCGTTTCCATGGCAAAGTTAGTTTCAAACTTGAAATAAAAGGCAAATTAGTTTATTATAGTATAAGAAGTGATGTTAGCCATTACAAATTGTAACTAGTGGTATACTTGAGCACAAATGGCGAGTGAGCCTCCATCGTTAGGTTACATAAAGTTACAGTATTGAGATTATTTTTATCTTCTAACACTCCTGTGACTAAAACGGTCGAGTTTTTAAACTATGTACATATGGTAAAGGGGAATCAATGCCATAGTAATCACTTGACAGAACTATATGACAAAAAAGCTATTATATTTATTTGCTACTAAAATGTTAACATTGTGCTATTCTTTAGCTAAGCAGTAGCTGTAACGCACCGCACTCTCACACATGCATGTTTACTGAACATACCAACACAAGACTTACCTTCGTGCTTAGACTATTGCAGTGTTGGGTCAAGCCCAGTTGAGCTTAAGCCTTTTTGAGCTTGAGCCCAGGTTTGTCAAGGGCTTGAAGAGGCTTGAAGCCCATTTCATAAAAATGGTCAAGAGCTTGAGCTTGGACTTAAGCTCTATCACAAAATATTGGGCTTGAGCTTAAGCTCAATTGATTGATAGCTGTTTGAATGGAAGCAAAGAATCAATATTAGTAGACAATAACACTTTCCCATTTTACCTAATAGGCTATTAGCCACAGCCAACATTAGTAACTTTTATTAATAAAGTCATTTCCTTTTTGTTTATTGAATTATGTAATTTTCAATGTTCTTTCACAATATAATGAATAATAAAGAATATCAACTTCTGAATAGAGCTTGAGCTTGGACTTAAGCCTTTAAATAAATACTTGAGCTTGGACTTAAGTCCAATTCGAAATTGATGGGCCTTGAGCTTAAGCTTAAGCTCTAAAAATCTATAAAGGCTTGAACTTGGACTTAAGCTCTCTTAACTACAGGGCTTGACTTAACACTGGACTATTGGACAATGGATATTCAGGTAAGGAACAATACTGTTGCGTAGGACGGATACTATGAAAAATAGCACATGAACTTACCACCGCTACTAATTTAAATAAAAAATGAACTCTGGTAAGTTTGTAGCTAAGTTTTAACTGCACCCACAAAAGAATTCAAAGTATTAAACAATTCAATTTCTTTGAGTGATACGGGTACAGATCGATAAATCAAAGGATTCTGTTTAGTGGAGTATGGGACGGGATCGACCTCCAACAAACACAAAAATGTGAGGGTCAAAGTACAAAATGACATAGCTACATATGTCGAAACATATGTATATACAAACAAACATCCTCAATTTTTTAATATGTTAGCCCAAACAGTGTCTCGCTAGCTCACCAATTAGAAGCACTCTCTTTCACAAGCTTTTTTTTTTTAACAGTACAGAATTTAAAAATATTTGGCTCCCACCGGGGTTCAAATACAGGACCACTTGCTTAATGCACAAGCATGCTGCCACCAACCAAAAGGCAACTAAACATTTCAGTCTTAAACAGATCAATGCAAATTTTCCTTTTTCAAGAATTCTTTTTATCAACACTTAAAACGTTCCCACGTTTAGAATAAAAGACAAATAATCCCTTTCCTTTATAAAATTCATTAATTAATTTGTAGCTAGCTAGCCCAGCAGCAGCACCCTGTATTCATTTCCTTTCATCATCACCATATGCCCCAAAATTTAATTTCACTCATCAGCAGATCACTATATGCCTCTAAACTTTCACTGTTAGAGGTAGGGATCTGGGCACTATGCTAATGAAGAGCTGATACTCGAATTTCTACAAGCTAGGGCTTTTTCACCTTCAGAGCTTCAGCCGCGCAATTCTATCTACATACCAGTTGGTTGCCTGTTAAATTGCTCTCAACCGGATGTAAACAAACCGCACCCCATATGCTATACACGCTAAAGTATTGTTCCCCATGAATCGTGGGGAATGGAATGAAATGTTCTATGGATGGTGACCGGACCCTTTCATTCACCGTGCGGTCGGTAGGTAAAGGGTCTTGCTCGCGAGACTACCAAATATTGTGTTTTTAAGTGGGAGTCTAATAGAAATCCGAGGTCAGGGACTCATTCTAGAGAACAGAAGTAGTTATTTTCATTTTGTTATTGGCCTTTAAGTCAGGTGTAAGCAGAAGTCTTGGTATGGAATTTATTAGTGCCATAGAACTGATCAAGATAGCTACAACACGTTATTAAAAAAAAAATGTAGATTTCACACGCATGAGTAAAGTATGTAATGCCTTATTACTTTTCCAGAATGCTAGCACGCTCAGGAAAGTAGAGATTATATCCATTTTTAAGACCAGTAGGAGTCTCCCGTGTTCACACGCATGAGTAAAGTACGTAATGCCTTATTACTTTTCCTGAATGCTAGCATGCTCAGGAAAGTAGAGATTATATCCATTTATAAGACCAGTGGGAGTCTCCCGTGGTGTGGGGGGGTTATAGGACTAGCCTACACAATGGAGCGCTAAGTAGTAAGAGGTAAAACCGAGGTTAGCTAGGACGACTTGTTAGACAGTTCGTCCAATTCATTTGAAATCATCTCTCCAAAACTTCACCCACGTTATCCCTCACAGAGCACGGTCTCCTGCAGGTAACTATGCGTGGGTGATATAGAAATCAAATAAATGGATGGGGCTGAGTGTATGCATGACACATTGAGAGTCTCTTTATAGTCAAGAAGGGATTAGCTCTGAAGAAGGTGTAATTGACATTAAACCAGCAGTAGCCAGCTGATGCACTGAAGCAATAAACTTCACTTGTTCGTTGTTTTTTTCTGAGTAGCTAGCTATTCAATTTTGTTGTTGTAACTACTGATTTAGCTAAATGGTGTTGAAACATAATAGTAAAATATCAAGACCATAAATAAAGATGATGCTTGAACAAACGCATTGTATGGCCTGACGTATCAAAAATAGCTTCCTACCCCCCGGCACACAAATGACTAGTTACCCAAAATATCTTAGTAATAAAACGAAACTCTTCTATAGAGCTAGTATATAATTTTTCCCACCATCCTTTTTTAAATTACCAAGAAAATTACTTCAGAATTTAGTACAACCAGGAGGGAACCTGAAACTGGTGAGGTCACTTGAAGCACCCAGATATGAATCAATAAAGGTGTCCTAGCTAGTTCATACTGGGAATATGTAAGGTAGACTAGGAACAAGAAGTTAAAAGACTCAGTAAACTTGGGAGAACCTTTCACAGGACAATTTTAATAACGACATCACCTTGATTATCAGACTAAGTTATTTGACATGGAGCCCAACCCTCTCCTCCAAATATCTATAACTAGCTACCTGTCGTCTCAGACTTGACGTCCTTCTCGTCTGCACTCAAACCTTCTTCACTCATGACTTAACACCAGTAGTGGACTGCAGCTAGTAAACTAGTTGAGTACGCCACTCCGGAGCTGCGGATATTGGAGCGGTGCCGCCCACCACTATTGCTTAACTAGGCACACGCCCACTTTTATAGCCTTCTATTCACTTTAGCAAGCAATACGATCAGATGGTCGGCTGAAAAGAAATCCTCAAATATTACAGAGTCAAAGCATGACTTGTGTGCCAAGGCGTCATTGTAAATAGCTAGTACTAGTGAGTTAGAGGCACATACAATGTTTATCTACCAGTTGCCACCAAGCTGAGTTCAATTGCACGTATTCATTCCATGCAAACCTCCATGCAAGCACTGCGCATGCGTTTCTTCACAGTCAGCCCCACCCCCAACCAGCTCATTAATAGAGTAGCAGCATGAAGCTTGTAGCAATTGCTGCGTGGCTGCTCTGGGCCGCAGCTACTGCGGAGTCGCAAGACCAGAAAAACGTTTTGCTAGTGGTAGTAGATGATGGGGCTTTCAGAGTCCAGTTTACGGCAACACTCACGTGGACACGCCTAACCTTGAAGCCCTAGCCAAGAGAAGTGTGGTGTTCAAGAATGGCTACACCTCAGTCAGCAGTTGCTCTCCTAGCAGGTCTGCCATTTTAACAGGTATGTCCTATATAGATAGTGAGTAAGATGGTAAGCAGTATTTTCAAACATTCAAGAGACCCTCATTGTTTCAACAACTAGAGAGCACAACTATTATCAATAGCATGCCAGGTACTGTGAAAATATCCCTTTAATATCATTACACAAATGTTACCCATAAGCTTTAACCAACTAGAATCCATATTAAACTGTGTTGAGCTGTGATGTGATAATGTCCCAGGTCTGCCCCAGCATCAGAATGGAATGTATGGACTGAACCATCAGGTCCACCACTTCATGTCCTTCGATGATGTCATGAGTCTACCACGAATCCTCAACCAGTCCGACAGCCACTGGTACGGAATGATAGGCAAGAAGCATGTAGGACCTTCCTACGTCTACCCTTTCCCATTCTCCTACACTGAGCTGGACGGATATGACCTGAACCTAGTGGGTCGTAATATCACATTCATGAACGAGAAGATGCAGGAATTCCGGAAGCTGGCTCAAGAGAAAAAGAAGCCATTCCTCCTTTACATGGCTTTCTTTGATCCACCGGTGTGGGGGCAATTTGGGGAGTCTCCAGACATTTGAACTATGAATATAATTACAGTCTATAACTCAAGTACATCATGTGATATTCATTGCCCATTTTGAAGAGGGTGTAGACACATTGGGTAAAAGATTAATTTTTGACCAACATTCACTTTTTGCAGGCATGAATTTGCGCATCCACAGGAGGGTGACCTTTACCAGATGTTTATTTGAAAGTACTAAGTAATAGTTAGAGCATAAGTGCTTGGGTACTGGTGCATTTAGTGCACTGAAGCCCAAGGGCCGTAGGCCCGAGGGCTTTGTGCACTAAATCCACCAGTACCTAAGAGCATGCTCTAACTATTTTAGATCCCGTTTACCCAGGCCTGCCCAGTTTCCTCTAGCAACTTTCTTTATCAGCATTTTCGGTGTCAAGCGAATTCTTCCATGTTTCAGGCCCAAAATTAAAATTCAATTAAAATTCAATTGAAGCACGCCAGAAAGTTTACTTTAGCAAGTTTACTTTAGCATTGTAGCTGCCAGCTGTTATCTCCAGATCTAACTCTACCTGGGCTGCTCTGCAGTAAGCAGTAAAGCAGCTAGCTATGGTAAATTCCTGTGGTATGAGAGCGGGCAGGAGAGTTATATGGTAGGGCTGGTCCCATATAGGTGGATATGAAAGAGTAGTAGACCCTCCCATATCCGGCCTCACATAACCTGCTCCCTCCTGCTTTATCCGGCCTATTCTATTAACTAAAACTCAAAAATAGCAATACCCCAAGGGTTGTTAGTATGCACAGTTCATCTACCTAAAGGCAAAAAATAGTGCACACTTACCAAGTTAGTACACCTAGTAACAATATAGCAACAGGTTCTAAATGCTACTAGTGCTGATATAAATGTGAGCTCTTTTTATGTGTTTTTTTTGGCATAAGTTAAAAGTTTTGTAGGTAAAACCTTGTGCAGAATATCTATGTCACCAGACTTCAAGTTGAGTACTACGTGATGGACAAGGCAGCACTGGTAAGTCTGGCCTAAGTAAGTCTTTCCTCTTTAAAGAATAGTTCTTTTGACGAGTTAAACTTACTACCCATTCCTTTGCCACATTATTGTAATGTAGTATAGCAAAATTAGTAATAATTAGTATGATACATGATCATAATTACAAATAGCTACATACACTACAAAAAGAATATTTAATTTGAATGTAAACAAAGTCATAAGAGCAACAGAAATCAACATTGATCTTGAAAAATATTTATTGTGTCAAAAAATTTAGTAGCCATCATAATATGACAATTGAAAGTATACAAATAAATTTTTAATATATCTTAATACTTTATTGTTTTTTGGCTGTTGTTTTTGTTTGTGGTATGAATTGTTTACTGCATGTAATAATGATTGTAGCTAGTAGGTATGTGCTACAATAACTTCTGTAATTTCTCTGCCACACACTTACAATCCTCAACTTCTAACAAAATGGACACAAATGTGTTGAGAGCCTGCGGTGTAACTGACAGGGTCTGGCGAACATTGTCCAGCAAACATCCAGCCTGGTCTGAGTCGACCCAATCTTTTCTCTTCAAAATCTTTTCATAGCTATCTTGTGATATGAGGCCACGACTAAGGCAAGAAACAGCTAGGTCCATGACACAAGGCTTCACTGAGTGCATCAAGTCTTCATACATACTCAGGAAGGAGGTCAAGTGACTTCCACCTATAAAACAAAGGAATTATTATTATTATATATATATTATATTTATTCCATCTGAATGTCTTCACAATGTTATCTTCAGGTAGGTGACCTGTTAGATAACTCAAGTTATCACATAGTGTTATTTCATGGTTGTATTGAGCAAGCTCATTACCCCAGTAGTTATAGCAACCTTCCCCCCTGTCCCAAACTTCACTAAACAGAATCCTCTGGCTTATCGATCTTTACCCGTATCATTCTAGAAATTGAATTGTTTACTGTTTTGAATTCTTTTGCGGGTGCAGTTAAAACTCAAAAACTTTCTGGAGTTACATTTCTATTCAAGTTAGTGGCGGTGGTAAGTTAATGCGCTATTAGTCATAGTTACAAGCTGTATACAACAGTATTGACTTGAAAATACATCTTTCACTAAACTAACCACAAAGATGAGTCTTGCGTAGGTATGTTCAGTTATGTGAATGTATTGTGTGTGTTACAACTACTACTTAAGCTAGAGAATATCATTAAAAAAATGTTTAAATAACATGACTTGTATTGGAGGCTTTTTTTTTTTTTTTTATTCAAACAGCTGCGGGAAGATGGTTACTATGGCATTGAATCCCTTTTACCATTATTATACATATCTAAAATCTCGACTTTTTTTTTAGTAGTTTGAATGTTAGAAGTACAAATCAATCGTTTAGTAATAGTGCAGTTTTAGACATGGTTGCCATTTGTGCTCAAGCACATCACTAGTTACAATATTATATGAGTGATCACCATGACCTATATTACACTACTTAGCTGTGTATCAAAAGATATGAAGGTAACAGAGTGTTGACAATAAAGTGATACTAAAGTATACTTCAAGATTATGTTGCTAATTACAAAACAATTCTTCTATTACAAACTCATTTAAATTTATCTACAATTACATCAAAATCAATTGGCATGTCATTATGAATATTCATCATAACTAAGGATGACAACTACTCCTGTGTCATGGTACTCTTTAGTGCAGTTTCTATATTAGCTTATGTGCTATTGGCACGTTCATTCTCACAAGAAGTCACAGGTAGAGTACATGCCATTCTTAATAGACATATATATTTGGCGAAAATGTATTTATCACATATAGATAAAATTTTAAAGTGGATGGACAATTTTCTGAGTTTTGCTGTTCGTATTTCCTTTTCCAATGAAAAAGCTCTGTACCTACGAGCACAGGTTGAGGATGATCATCTCTGTGTTTATCCATTAGTCCATCACAATTTAATGAAGTTGCTGGTTTATATTTGGAATAGGTTGTAAACTACAAGCCTGCATGATACACAAGTTCAATACATGTGAACTGCAGTACACATAGGTAGCCTTACTGTTATCTGCTAATAGCACACCTTGCACCCCAGGTCGAGCTGCCATATTCGAGGCACCATCATATCGTTGCCCTCTACAATCTTAAAAATCCAAGCCATACTTCTATAATATTTATTTAATCTTAGTAACTAAAGTGTCACCAGTTACTCTCTATTCGTAGTGACAAAGTCTAAAAATTCTTCTCTTATACAACAAATCTTAAAACTAAACTTGCCCTTTATTATTATTATCACTGACTTATCACATAATATGGAATAAAATTTGACTGCTTTCATTTCACTAATTATATTTTCTCTAAGGTACACAGGAGTACAGTAGGCCAGTGGAAATAATTCTAACACTAACCTTTGAAAAATTAAAGTCAACTTGCTTTGAGACACATGGCTGCTCACAGCCACAGATACTTGCACTCCACAAAAATACTTCTCCCTGTCAAACCTGGCTAACTTCTCACAATGACTATATCCTCCAATAGAAACCTTAAAGTGTACTATACCAGCTCACAACCAACAAAGGCTACCTAAATAAAGTCGAGTTATTTTAATTATGTATATATACGGTAAAGGCATTCAATGCCATAGCAACCACTCCCGCAACTGTTTGAATTGAAAAAAAAAATCAAGTCACGTTATTTAAACATTTTCTTTGTGATATTCTTAGTAGTAGTTGTAATGCACAATATTTTCACACAACTGAACATACCTATGCAAGACTTACCTTCATGGTTTGTCTAGTGGACAGTGAATCTTCAAGTAAACACTGTTGCGTAGGGCTTATAATTATGACAAATAGTATTAACTTATCACTGCCACTAACTCGAATAGAAATGGTACTCCCGTCAGTTTTTGAGTTTTAACTGCACGATCAAAAGGATTCAAAGTGGTAAACAATTCAATTTCTCGGGTGGTACGGGTAATGATCGATAAACCAGAAGATTCTGTTTAATGAAATTTGGGACGGGGTCGAACATCAAGCTAACTAAAAAATACGAGAGGATTCTAAGTACAAAATGACATACATTCATACACACATTATTATATAAACAAACAAATATCCCTGATTTTCAATTGTGTTACCGCTGGATTATCTCACTCGCTCAGATCTGGCTTCCTACTCCCCTGCATTCTAATTCACACTCACTATTGCATCACCCAATTTATCCCTGCCATACTTTGTTTATTCAGTCAGGACACTTGTTTGTCTGTATAATATAGTACTTATATTTTGTTTAACAGGGCACTCGCCAAACCATTTTACATTGTACTGCTGGAAATACCTACTCACCACTAACATTTTCAGTTGTTAGTTTCTGATAAAACAAAAGGGTAAGGGAATTCCCTAGAATGGAAACCACACCCACAATCAAACTAGCTGATTGAACATTTAAATTATTGTATACTTGATGTCATTTTTCTTTTCTTGATCAGTTCACCAGACTGCCCTCTTATTTTACCGCACATTTTGAGTTGCACACTACCCATCCTAGAACATACTAGGTAGCTCATGAACTCTTAGTGGAATTTAATTCATTACAAAACGACATGATGTGGAGGAATTGGTATCATAAAAAATAGACAAGTTACTCACGTTCAGAATCTTTTGGTGTCACTTGTTCTTGAATTTTCTAAGGAATTTTTGAAAAATTAATTGTTATCAACTATAAATACAATACCTTACCTGTCCAAACCAAACAAGGTGTTTCTTGTGTAGATCTACTATTTGAGGATAGTTAGGATTGTATAGACACACCATAGTCCTAGGACTAGAATCAGATCTCTTGAGTACTCCGAGATGATTGCCTCCTTCGTGTGAACTACACTCAAAGCCAAACTGATAGTTCATGTAGCTGCTGTAGTTCATTCTGGAGCTAGCCTCTCCTAAAGTGTCTCAATGGCCTTTTTCAAAGATGTGCACTCTTGATGAAGACAATCATGAATACTAGGGTTGCAATGAACGGCAACTTCAAAATATTTAGGTCGACATATAAATGTGACTTGAAGCTTAGCATTAAACAGAAACTGAACCATATTTTTCTTGATGCTTTCTTTTATAAGGGTGAAAGATTGTTGGATATGAAGCAAGCAATCATAGCAGGAAAGAGTCCCATAGGAGTAAAGCCACAAGTGAAGTACACAGAGAGAGGTAGCGCAAGACTAGCTCTGCAAGCTTCTTTATGAAACAAATCAAGTTCTTGGTGGCTAGTACTTTCCAGTACACAAGGCATGATGTACACATCATTCTCTTTACCTGAATCTATGTGGGATGTATCAACACGTAAAATTTGAGCTATGATGTGAAGATACTCCAGCAGAGCTACAAGCTTAAGTGGAGGAACGACGTCTTCTGAAATGCCAGAAGTAGCTAACGTGATGTCTCGCATCGTAAACTGACCTGTCTTCCTAAACCTCTCAGCTGGTACCTGACCTACATTATCAAAGCTCATAGACTGGAGAATGACAGCAGTGATACTGTCATACACTACCTGGACATCTATGATGACCAAGTCTTCCAAACCAGACACACCTGGAAAGTACATTATCAAACCAGCGTGGTGATGAAGAAACCATAAGGCTGTTTTTGTCTCGTATGGAGTCATATTCAAAGCACGTGCTAACTCCATGCAGGTCTCCATGCTGGCTGTCCTCATGTCTCTCATTCGAAGACACAGGCTAAAGAGAAGCCATACTGCTGGAATTTTCAATTTTCTGAAGTGTTTCTCCATAGCCTTCTCTAGTAGCTGGTGTAATTGATCAATCTCTTCGCTTCCACCTTCCATGTTGTCCAAAGACACCACAGGCTTATCTTCTGAGCAGAATTGAACTATGCCATCTTTGTAGAAGTCGGTGTCTTCAATTATCTTTTTGAGTTGCATATCTACTCTAGTGATTTCCTCTGCAGAGACCTTGTCTTTGTGAGTACCCACAATAAAAACCACTGACTTGGAAGACTCAAGTATCTCTTTCATTTCAGAACTTTCAGCTACTCTTTCAGATTGAAGTGCGAGTGGCCGTGGAACAACTTATGCTTGCCAAAGTGCACAAAAGCATTTCCTGCAGAGTAAATTCAGATTTTTTCAGAGCCGTTTTCTCTCCTGAATCTCTCTGATAAAACACCTTGTATTGTTCATCTAGCTTGAACTCATAGCTGAAGAACACCAAGTAGAGGCCAGGACCAATGGTAAGAGCTGGAAGCATGTCCATCAGCTCAGGCTGGCCTCCTGTATCTTCAAATCTCAGATAAGCCTTAAAAGATTTCATCTCCTCAGCAAAATTGGGCTGTTGTGAAGCTTCTTTGAATAAGGCAGCAATTTCAGAATAGTCTGGAAGATTAGCTGGTCAAGATCTTGCGTGTCAAGTACAGGTGAGGGAGGAAGAGGGGAATTCTCAGATTGAGACTGCTTTGATTTGACCAAAGAAGACTTCATTTTCTTTACTATTCTCTGCAATACTTGTTGTGCTTTATTTTTTTTAGAGATCTGCTTAGTGTTGCTAGCTTGACTTACCTCTGTTACTGTTTCCTCCACGTCACTCAGACAAGCTGCTTCCTGAGGTACAGACATTAGTTCCTCCCTGCTATCTTTGAGTCTGTGAAAGATAATGCATGCTTCATCGGTAACATTCTGTACAATGGTCCAGTTTGCCCCCCTTTCTGGATCAGATGTATTTTTTACTAGCATGTTAGGACAGCACTCCACTGTGCCTGTGCTGCCATGAATCTTCTCTGTCTCTCCTGCAGACTTAAGATCAATGATCTCTTTCATGACACGACGTAGTGTAGTACTCTTTCCTTGTCGTGGAGGACCAGAAAACATGAATCTCAGGCACAAAAACTCCAACGTATCCTTCGTATCAATGAAGTGCTTATACGCATTCTCAAACTTGAAGTCTCCTAATAATAAACATTATATACATTAATTAAAGTGTCAATAAAGTTGTTTATTAATGTCATTATCTATTTATAGTTCAAATCCAGCAAACCCTCTTTGTATCATTCTTTTGCAGAAAATTGAAGCTGACAATGTAAAAAAAAATGACATAACTCTTTTCAAATATATAGTATATATAATTAATTGTCAATGTATGGTACCTATGTTAAATACTATTTAATACACAGTTTCATTGTTGAATCCCTAACTAAAGAAATCTGGTATTGAGGTCGATGACACAAATGTATTAATTTTGAAGTTAAAAGTATCATTTCTAAGCAAACTCAAACATAGAAGTATTCCTGCAAGCGAACATTAATGTTATTGCTAAATAATTCTTCAACAATACTGTATGCTTGCATGTGTATGTGTATAACCCACTTTCTAAAAATCATTTCTAGAGAGCGTTAAGGAGTAACAGTATGAAGAGGCATATTAATTCATATACATTTGTGTTTCAGTAACAACAACGACGGTGGCCGACAACTGATGATGGTGTGTATATTTATGAATATTCATGAGCTGATCAGAATTGGTAAAGCATCTTCATTACCTGAATTGGGGGAAAATGTTTGACAAAAAAATAAATTGATCTACCATGTCGGAGTGCACACACAAACCATTAAATTGTTGGGACCTAGCTAATAGCTTAAAATAGCTTGAAGTGCTTTAGAACCTTTTATATTCTATAAAACTGAACACTGGATCGCTGAACTGAGTTGGGGAAGAGCGTTCAGCTACAGTAGCTAACCATTATGAATACAGAGAGGCAGAGAAACAAGAGAATGAAAGGGTCAATAAAAATAGAAGCAGGTGAGAAAAGGTTGGCTGATTTAACTACTTCAATGAAGATGTGAAAGAAAGTACACTGAAAGGACAGAGATACTGTGAAGCAGGAGAGACAGACAAAGGAGGAGAAGGGAATTCATGAGTTGAAACGAGGAATAAGGAAAACAGGGCCGATATGGCTGAGGAAAAAAGAGAGCAGGAGAGAGAAACTATGGTCTGATGTTAACACTCCAATAATCAACAATATTGAAGTGTGATTAATATGTGTCTGCATTAGTTTTTGGATAATTATTATAGTAAGAGCTTAAATCACAGACAATTGATATACTACAGTAAAACTTCTATTAACAAACTCTCCAAGAAGCGACCAACCTCTCTGGAGAGATCAAATCATGCGTCCCCGATTGCAACTACAACAAATAGAGTGCATTTAGAACCTTTAAGAAACAACCACGTCTTATTTCCAACCAGCGACCAATCTCTCGGTCCCATCTTGCTCAAAATAAATACATTCACTCCTCTATGAGTGACTAAAGACCACACCTATCGAAAATTTGAGAAATTGCATTCAGGCGTAAGCTAATAAAATAGCATACTACACTACTTCTATAGTATCCAATTTTGTCTGGGACAAAAGGACTTTGCTAAATGCTTGCTGAAAGTTTGATGCTTCTATTTAATCTTCATTTGAACAAAAAGGTCACGAATAATATCCACAGGATAGCATGTGATACTAGGAAAAATCACCTGGTTTGCTACCAAAATAAAGACTCCGTTGCAAACTTCGCCACAAACAATCCCTTATTCTTGAAAAAAAATTTTTACAGAAAATATCGTCTGTAGTGGCAGCACATCTTTATCAAAGCAGATAAATGCAGTGGAGAAATAGCTAAGTTAGCTACCAGTAGCCACAAGAAGCAATTGAGCCTTCAAAAGAAAAAAATTCTTGTAAGATGCTTGACACCATTCAGATAACCACAATAAGACATGCATCAATTATTAATGAATGCATTTTTAATTCAATTTTCCCTAACACTTTATTGCAAATAATGACATTTACAAAAGAACCTCTGAGAAAACACCAGCCTCTGAGAAGAGACCAAAAGTCCCATTCCCAATGTGGTTATTAATCAGAGGTTTTTTACTGTATGCAAAATAGAATATGTACCACTAGTTCACATGACATGATTTATGACCAATTTCATTAGAATCTATGAAATAGTTCAATATCATATGATACTCAAAAACCATTATACAATTATACACAACGTCTATTTACCTTCAGTGATGTCAGACATGGAAGTGAACATGGCCGAGATTTCTCTAAAAGTAGGTCTGTCACCAGGCTCCCATTCCCAGCACTGCCTCATGAGATCATAGACTTGAGCTAGACTACCTTCACAATGTTGCATGCGATAGCCTGTCTCCAGCAGCTCAAAAATCTCTGATAACTCCACCCCCGGATATGGTAACATGCCATTTGTATAAACCTCCCACATAAGAACTCCAAATGCTATAAATCACATAGCAATTAATAATAGTGACACCCACTAATTAGTATTTGTGGGGGAAGGGGGTGGGACTGCTGACATAAATTTCTGGACTCATTTACATTTTTTTATTAGTCATTGTGAATGTGGTGTGAGGTGTGTGTGTTGTTTGTTTTTTTAGACGGCTTGCCCTCGTGGTTCAAGCAAGTGAAAAACATGGGGTCACACAACCAAAAGTCTAGAATATTTATCAAGCTTGTGAAGTGTGCGAGATACTATTAGCGGTGGCCAATTGAAAATTGGTTATTATTCTGATGTATATAATGTACGTATGAATTGTACATATGCCCCTTAAATGCATGCACAGGCTCTTTTTTTCTCCTACAAACACGGTTTTTTAGGCTTGACCCTAGTTTTCTTTTGTTACTACAGCATTAAGAAAGTCTTACTTCAAACTTAGACTCAGAATTGTGATGTAATTCCAGAGGAACTGTTCAGGCTTCAAAGCCTCAACAATAACTTTTCCTCTTTAACTGTCATACTCATTAATATTTTATGTCATGCTCAGTACATTTACACCGTTGTCGATCTTCGGCAATCTTCGGCGATCTTCGGCAATCTTCGTCAAAGACCAGCATTTTAATGCTTATGTTGTCATGTTACTGTTTCAATTCATTCTTAGTGTTTCAATTTTGTCGTACATCTCTATCAATTGTTGCAGTCACTTACTGCTATATATTATATATATCCGACCTGGATCTTTCTTACAATATTAGTTCAGTTATTTCTGTCTAGTTCAGGATAATTGAAACTAGCTAGAATGTGTCTCGAAGGCAAGACACATTGTATACAGAAGAGGATCTGGATAGTTAAAGAATATGTGAGGCCTTACAACCCTCACTAAGTCTATTGACACGGGAAAGACGTGTGGTGCAGCAACATGTTGACCAATGCTTTGTCCAGGAGTCTGTCAGACGGATACCTGCTAGTAGGTCTTACCCTTTCAAGAATCTACTTGAAAGTGATCGGTGGATAACTCGCTTTAGTGACAAGTCTTCCACTTGCTAAATAGTCCCGATCAGGAACGTTTATTTTTCTAGTCACAACAATACTACGACTGGTTACTATGATACTGAAACCCTTTACCAGATGTAATTTCAAAAAATCGCCACATTTTGGGGCTGCTATGTGCTGGTCGTTGGTTGTCAAGAGCCACTGGTAGTCAGAATGGCTTATATAATATCAAAAGGATGCTATCACTACTCAGGGGGAGCTCAGGTAAGTATTAATTCCATATTTGTGGACTAAAATTAAAAAATAACTCCTGAAAGCTTGTTGTCAAGAGTTACTGGTAATTGAGGTAATCAGAATGGCTTAAGTTTGATGCTACAGAAGTTAACATTACTCAGGTAAGAGAATAATTCTGTGTTTGTATGCTAAAATTAATGGTCAACTGCTATTGTACTGTTTTGCATGAACTAAGCTAAAATTATGTAGTGTCAATATTGGAGTTTTTTTTGTTACATAGCTAGGCAGGCTCGCTCAATATTTGTGCTCAAGCACACCACTAGTTACTTGTAGATTTGTTTGGATGTATATATGTCCTTTTTGTACTTTGACCCTCGCATTTTTGTGTTTGCTTTGTGGTCGACCCCATTCCTACACACAGTCATTTGCTTACGATCTGTACCCATTATGTCCAAGGAAATTTAATGGTTTATCCCTCAGTATTAGGCAGTTTCTATTATGATCTGAATATTGTGGAAAGCAACTAGGTCATACAAACTTACTTGAGTTCAGTTTCTAGAATTAGTGACGGTTAGTACGTTGTCGGGTAAAGATTGATACATTTCTCAAAAGGTATTAAAGAAGCCTGTGGATTGAAATGGTTGGGTCACGTATGTCAGCAATGCTTGAAGCTACAGCTATGAAGCTTGGGCAGCTCAATATCTTGATGCTGACAAACATATAAGTGCAATTTATGGGGCTCACATTGTGTCCAATGCTCCTGTGCATAGTCAAAGATTTATATGCATACGCACAAATATACGAATGTACGTACATTTACTCAAACTTACCCCAAACATCTGATTTACTGGAGAATAGATAAGAATGGAAATTTTCGGGTGCTGCCCATTTGATGGAACATGTGAACGGACCTTCAGAAATATAAATGCCATCTTCTGTCCTATGACTAAACCCAAAATTTCCAACTTTAACGCAAAGATGATCATCCACATAGCAGTGACCAGCTTTCAGATCTCTAAATACACAAAGATGAAGAAGACAGATCTGATTAGAAATTCACAGTCATGAAATCTCTATGTGAGTTTCAGTATTTTCATTAACCTTTTTTGGCTTTCAGTCTTCTTTGTAATAAAAAATGGGGTGAATAATAGTCAATTAAGTTAAATTATAAGGATGTAGCTTGGTGCCTTGCCCATTATTGATTACCATTAACCCTTTCGACACTATACACTATTTTATGTTGGAACAGACCCACATTCTCCAATTTAAAAAAATCTCTTCAAAGCTATCAATTTTATTTGTGTGTAGAAAAGGCACTGCACTTCATTTTACAACATCATTCAAGCAGGATGCATATTGTTGTTAATTGTCTGAAATCAGGTATCAAAAATTCTTTTTCAACCGACAATTCCAGGGTACCTAGTACTTAATTTATTGACTACGAACTTCAAACACTAAGAATAGAAAATATGAAGCCTATAGAGAGTGAGACAGTATTTTGGAAGGTAGATCAAGTTTTTCCACTGGAGATCACGAGTAATTGACTGGTCTTGTTCCTAGTCTCCCCAAAACCTGCTGCTGTTTGTTTGTTATATGGCTTATAGCTGCCTACACTTGATGGTTGCCTGGTTTGTTTAAAGTTTTGTGGTTGTTTGTGGTAGAATTTCAAAATCCAATTTGAATTCTAAAAGATTCCCAAAGTGTTGAAGAGTATCGGCATTGAAAGGGTTAGAAACTAATCTTGAACTTCTATGTCCCACTGTCATGTTATTTCCATTCATGCTTTCACCTAGGCATACAATCTGTACTTTTCATAACTTCTTAGCCTCTTCATATTTCTACTTACCTATGAATAATTTTTTTAGCCTCCAAGTATGTCATAGCAGCTCCAACTTGCCGCACAACATCCAAAAGAGCGTCCGATTCAATATTCCGGCCATGAGGACCTCTCAGATAATTACGAAGGTTACCTCTGGACATGTGCTCTGTTATGATGTAGAATGGTGGATCTCTACTGCATACACCTACCAACTTTATCACATTGGGATGAGAAATGACCTTCATTATTTCTACTTCATTTACAAACTCTGTCAGTTCCTAAATATACACACAAGAATGCAATACTTTAATAAACACGCAAATTGCTTACGTTGACCAAAGCCAACCCTCGAACACAGTTCCAGTGGAATATGATGGTCATTGCATGACAAGTGGATTTAATGGTGTGTCTGAGGAACAATGTGATTGAGAAATAACGTTTCTCTCTTTATCGAAGTGTAAATCTCAACGCTTGAACGAAACCTTTCACAAGTATGTACAAGTATTATCACTCAAGAAAAAGTAAATGGTATTGTGGGAACATCCTCCCGCAATAGGAAGGAAGGAAGAAGATAGAAGAAAGGGACTTGTGTGCATATGTGTACATGCATGCGTACTTTCATTGTGCTATATTAAGAACTATGCTACTAGTCTATTTTTATAAGTCAGCCATTCATTGTTCGTGCCTTTGTGTGTCAGATGGCAGGGTCCCCGAATATGTACTGGGCATGCTCAGCTGTCTTAGCATATGTGCGGGGGGATTTGGGGGTTACTGATATCCACCTCTTTCAAATTAATAATATTTATACCCCATGGGGTCTTGTGTGATCTGTGTCATATCACACTTCACCTATTATATCTTTCTCGTATGATACTTTATTCTGAAATAAGATGAATTCTAAACTGCTCTTTCATTTCAGATTTGAACACAATAGTACATTAGCAAGTTATTTTAAAATCAAAATGTTATTTTGATTGGGCATGAAATGAAGGTAACTAAAACTATTTGATTTATTTAAAACACTATATTGACTATAAAATACAAATTAAGCTAACTTTATTAAATTTATGTGCTAGCTTGCTGTTTCACTAATAATTATCCTTCAGCGTGCATGTGCTAGAGGGTTACAGTTATCTCTTTGTCATTCATTCATTCACTCTGTCAACAGTGGATCTCAAGATGGCGGACTTGTAAGCCCTGGGTGAAGAGGAACTCCGACTAGATAAAGATTTAAATCCCCACTTTTATTATCAGATTAGTTTTAGAAAAATGAGAGAAAAGGCAGACACTACGGTCAATGCTGCTAGATGGCCACACCCATTCATTCATTTACCTGCCATTTAAAATAACCCGCGATCTCGTGAGTGCACAAATTTTACCATGTCCTGTTCAGATTTGTTCTGTATTTCCAGTATGTGCTAATCTTTATTTTGTCCAGTGTTGGGAAGTGTCTGCTGCTGGAGGTGCGCTTCTTTAATCAACTGTAATATGCCTCCTCTCCAAAATGTGTGCCCTACCAAGTGTAACGTGCATGTCAGAAAGTCCAAATGTTCCTGTGTTTATTGTTTTTTCTATCAAGCCAAGGTTAATACAGAGAATGCCATGAAGTCCTCAGAAAGTCATAAAAACCCTATGGCTGAATGTCAAGTTTGTAAAAAAAAAAAGCTTTAGAAAGTGTGGATCAGTTCCAGGAGCGTAGAATAGCTGATTCTAAACCTCACATGCTCATGAAAAGGCCTTTGAAACTCCTGAAGAATCCTAGAAATGCAAGCAGGCCAAAGTTAAATGCCATAGTTAAAATTGATATTCATAAATATACATAAATAGAACAAAACTATTATTGCTATTAGCTGAAACTTCAAGAACTTTATAATTATTTAACAGTAGTGACTTTTTGCAAAATATTGCATTTTAACTAACACTGAGGGTTTGCACTCTTAATGCTCTAGTTATTGCACTTTCACTGATATATAATGGGTGTGTTCTGGGTGTGGCGACAAAGTAACCCCCTATAATCCTACATATGCATAAGATGTTATTTACCAACACTATTACTTTAGAACATTACTAATATAACTTAGTCTTGCCTTCCTTTGTTTTTAAACATGAAGGAAAGAGAGATAGAATATTTTGTAATGGTCATCATTACCTTATTGGCGCCAACAATTTGCTAGAAAAATCTGAACAACTATGTCGTAGTGGCCATTGCGATCCCTACAGCCCTGCTGATAATGACTCTTTGGAGGTATTTAGCTTTAATGGTTGAATTGGAATTGAAACTAAACAAAAATGCTCATTAAATAGTGTGCAGCTAGTTGAATTAATATATGATATATGAAGGTGACAACTGAAGGACCAGCTAATTCAACACTTTCTTCTGAAGCCTACCTATTACCCAAAAACTAAGCCATGCAACAGATAGCACTTTGTCAATACAACTTATCTAAGACAATCGAACTACCAATAGCCATACCAACAAACTTCTAGAACCTAGACTCAGCCCACCCTTCCTTACAGTACGGTTGAATATACAACTCACTGTGAAGGGTTTAATCATCACATAAGTGGAATTCTTCTTGAAGACCGCCCCATATATATCCTTAAATTGGCCTACTCCTATTATGATTTTTAGCTGAATATCCATTCTGTTCACCTCCCACTCGTCTACTTCCTGTAATGGACTATGAGGGCCAGTCTTATGTAGATTAGGGGCAGGATGATTCAGACAAGTTGGAAACCCAACTGAATCCTTGGAGTGGTGCTCTACCAACTCTGACAAACTGTCAAATTTGACATCGGGTAACACAAAGTACTTGGAAGTGTGTGGATCTTCATTAATTCTGTAATGGAAGACTTTCCCATCACACTTCAGAGAAATAGAGTATTGGCCAGGACTGCTTTCACTTTCTCGAACCAAAAAAGTCCCATTGATGCCACTGCTGAGAGATAGTTCTGCGCCAGCTCGTGTGATATTTCCATGGTACCAGGGTAATTCATACATAGGGATATTTACAGACGAGGTTGGTACATAGCCTATCTGATCTTGGCTGTTGGTGACCTCACACATGTCGCCCTTATCACTCCTGCGAATAATCTTGATCTTATCACCTTTCTTGATGGAGAGCCGATCAACTCTGTCTGTGCTGAAGTTGTATTTCATTTCGTATAGTTTAGCCTCACTGGAGTTTTCCAGAATTTCAGATAGTTCTTCTTCAGGACCAGAAGAGTCGTCCAGAAGAGCTTCCCTTTTTGATACATATAATACTTTAGAACCAGAAGTGTCATCCTGAGATTGAAGAATGTCAGGTGAATTCCTGTTCTGTGAGGTACTAGGCACATCAAGTATGCTATTAGCCACACCCTTTACTCCACCCACATTGTGGTCTTCATAATCATTACTAGAAGGGACTTCGTTTAATTCTGTAATACATACATATAAAACTAAATGTTTGATCTTGCATGAGGAAATGTGTAACAGAATTGCATGCCTAGTAAAAAAATAATGGTATAGTTTAATAGAAAAATTATGGCTTCACATAGCTAAATTTCTTCTGTCACAATAGTTTCATCATTTCCATAGCAAAGTTAGTTTCAAACTTGAAATAAAAGGCAAATTAGTTTATTATAGTATAAGAAGTGCTGTTAGCCATTTAAAATTGTAACTAGTGGTATACTTGAGCACAAATGGCGAGTGAGCCTCCATAGTTAGGTTACATAAAGTTACAGTATTGAGATTATTTTTAACTTCTAACACCCCTGTGACTAAAAACGGTCGAGTTTTTAACTATGTACATATGGTAAAGGGGAATCAATGCCATAGTAACCACTCAACGAAACTATATGACTTAAAAAATAAAAATAAAAAAAAAACTTGCTTTTCTGACGAGTTATGGCACAAGTTAAAACCTAACCGATTAAGTCATGCTTACTGCTGTAGTAGCCGAAAAAGCTGTGTAAAGGCAGCCAATATATTTATTTGCTACTAAAATGTTAACATCCTTTAGCTAAGCAGTAGCTGTAATGCACAGCACTTCACTCATGCATGTGTACTGGACATACCAGCACAAGACATACCTTCGTGCTTAGACTATTGGACAATGGATATTCAGGTAAGGAACAACACTGTTGCGCAGAGCGTGTAACTATGACAAATAGCGCATAAACTTACCACTGCCACTAATTCAAATAAAAAATGAACTACGGTACGTTTGTAACTAAGTTTTAACTGCACCCGCAAAAGAATTCAAAGTAGTAAACAGTTCAATTTCTTTGAATGATATGAGAAAAGATCGTTAAATCAAAGGATTCTGTTTAGTGGAGTATGGGACAGAATTGACCTCCTAGCAAACACCTATGCAAAACCGTGAGGGTCAAAGTACAAAATGACATTGCTACATAATAATGTCGAAACATATGTATATACAAACAAACATCCTCAATTTTCAACTGTGTTGGCCGTAATAGTGTCTCACTCGCTCACCAATTAGAAGTATTGTCCCTTTTCCAGGTTTTTTTTTAACAATACAGAATGGTTTTGTACATACTACTTGCTAGTCTCGCTCTAAACGACCAATTCAAATTTTCCATTTTTAAGAATTATTTTATCTGTTGAATTTTTTACTCTGCTATTTACCTCACAATATCAGTCAAACTTTGCATCATTATATAATTGTGTTGTGCTACCTACAAAAGTAATGCTTTACATTCTAACTTTAGCTCTGGTGTAGTAGGTGCTTGGTCAGACCCTTTACCAAACTGTTTCTCAGCCTTATTTTACTCATTAGATGTATTCTCTCTCTTTCACAGGCTTTTTTTTTTTAACAATGCAATAGCTCAGTGACAGAGCGCTTGTGTGTTAAGCAAATGGTCCTGATGTGTCTCAACTAATAATTCCGTATGCTTTTTAAAAAAAGAGAGAATACATCTTAAAGAAGGCTGAGATAGAAATTGTGAAAATTATTGTACTACACACAAATGACTAGCTACCCAAAATCTCTTAGTAATAAAACTTCTTTACAGCTAGTATATAATTGTTCCCACCATTTTTTCCTTAAATTACTAATACCATTACTTATTAGTGTTAGAAGTCAAAATCATTCATATAAAAATAGTATAGTCTTTAGGCTCGCTCGCCATTTTTGCTCAAGCACATCACTAGTATTAATGAGTATGATGGTTTTCATGTTAGTTTCAAACTTGAAATAAAAGACAAATTAGTTTATTATAGTATAAGAAGTGCTGTTAGCCATTTAAAACATTTTATAGTGGTATACTTGAGCACAAATGGTGAGTGAGCCTCCATAGTTAGGTTACATAAAGTTACAGTATTGAGATTATTTTTAACTTCTAACACTCCTGTGACTAATAACGGTCGAGTTTTTAAACTATGTACATATGGTAAAGGGGTATCAATGCCATAGTAACCACTTGACAGAACTATATGACAAAAAAGCTGTGTAAAGGCAGCTATTATATTTATTTGCTACTAAAATGTTAACATTGTGCTATTCTTTAGCTAAGCAGTAGCTGTAACGCACCGCACTTTCACACATGCACGTTTACTGAACATACCAACATAAGACTTACCTTCGTGCTTAGACTATTGCAGTGTTGGGTCAAGCCCAATTGAGCTTAAGCCTTTTTGAGCTTAAGCCCAGGTTTGTCAAAGGCTTAAAGAGGCTTGAAGCCCATTTCATAAAAATGGTCAAGAGCTTGAGCTTGGACTTAAGCTCTATCACAAAATATTGGGCTTGAGCTTAAGCTCAATTGATTGATAGTTGTTCGCTGAATGGAAGCAAAGAATCCATATTAGTAGACAATAACACTTTCCCATTTTACCTAATAGGCTATTAGCCACAGCCAACATTAGTAACTTTTAAAGTCATTTCCTTTTTGTTTATTGAATTATGTAATTTTCAATGTTCTTTCACAATATAATGAATAATAAAGAATATCAACTTCTGAATAGAGCTTGAGCTTGGACTTAAGTCCAATTCGAAATGGATGGACTTGGGCTTGAGCTTAAGCTCTAAAAATCTATAAAGGCTTGAGCTTGGACTTAGTTCATAATTACAGGGCTTGACTTAACACTGGACTATTGGACAATGGATATTCAGGTAAGGAACAATACTGTTGCGTAGCACGTATACTATGAAAAATAGCACATAACTTACCACCGCCACTAATTCAAATAAAAAATGAATTCTGGTAAGTTTCTAAGTTTTAACTGCACCCACAAAAGAATTCAAAGTATTAAACAATTCAATTTCTTTGAGTGATACGGGTAAAGATCGATAAATCAAAGGATCGATCTGTTCAGTGGAGTATGGGACGGGATCTACCTCCAGCAAACGCAAAAATGTGAGGGTCAAAGTACAAAATGACATAGCTACATGTCGAAAATATGTATATACAAACAAACATCCTCAATTTTTAAATATGTTAGCCCAAATAGTGTCTCGCTCGCTCACCAGTTAGAAGCACTCTCTCTTTACAAGCTTTTTTTTTTAACAATGCAGAATTTAAAAATATTTGGCTCCCACCGGGGTTCAAACACAGGACCACTTGCTTAATGCACAAGCACAATGCCACCAACCAAAAGGCAACTAAACATTTCAGTCTTGTACATACTGCTAGCTAGTCTCACTCTAAACAGATCAATGCAAAATTTTCCTTTTTCAAGAACTCTTTTTATCTATTGAATTTTTACTCTGCTATTTACCTCACAATATCAGTCAAACTTGTACCGTTCTATAATTGTGTTGCATGCTAGCTACAAAAATAATGCTTTACATTCTAACGTTAGCTTTAGTGTAGTAGGTGCTTGGTCATACCCTTTACCAAACTGTTTCTCAGCCTTCTTTTACTCATTAGATGTATACTCTCTCTTTCACAGGCTTTTTTTAAACAATTCAATAGCTCAGTGACAGAGCGCTTGTGTGTTAAGCAAGTGGTCCTGAGGTATCTTAACTAATAATTCCGTATTGCTTTAAAAAAAAGAAGAGAGAATACATCTCAAAGAAGGCTGAGATCAAAATTGTGAAAATTATTGTACTACACACAAATGACTAGCTACCCAAAATATCTTAGTAATACATTGTACTACACACAAATGACTAGCTACCCAAAATATCTTAGTAATAAATAGAAGCAAAACTCTTCTATAGAGCTAGTATATAATTTTTCCCACCATCCTTTTTTAAATTACCAAGAAAATTACTTTAGAATTTAGTACAACCAGGAGGGAACCTGAAACTGGTGAGGTCACTTGAAGCACCCAGATATGAACCAATAAAGGTGTCCTAGCTAGTTCATACTGGGAATATGTAAGGTAGACTAGGAACAAGAAGTTAAAAGACACATTAAACTTGGGAGAACCTTTCACAGGACAATTTTAATAACGACATCACCTTGATTATAACTATGTTATTTATGACATGAAGCCCAACCCTCTCCTCCAGATATCTACAACTAGCTACCTGTCGTCTCAGACTTGACGTCCTTCCCCTCTGCACTCAAACCTTCTTCACTCATGCCTTTACACCGGTAGACTGCAGCTAGTAAACTGTGCTCGTTGAGTACGCGAGGTTAATGCCGCTACGGAGCTGCGGATATTGGAGCGGTGCCACCCACTACTATTGCGTAACTAGGCACACGCCCACTTTTATAGCCCTTCTATTTACTTTAGCAAGCAATACGATCAGATGCATAGGTGCCAACTGTCCCGGATCATCCGGGACAGTCCCGGATTTATCACTCTGTCACGGAGTCCCGGAAAGTGCAATGGTATGTCCCGGAAGCCTGCAGGTTGAGTTGGCCGCAAGAAAAACTTGAATAACTTTAGAACGGAAGCAGCTACGCATCCGGGGTTAGCACCATTGGAAAGCTCGCGCCGAAGCGGTTAAAAATATTACCTCAGTATATTCCAAAACCGGAGAGATAGTGCTATTCCAAAACTCAATACAAAAGTCTATGGGAATAGAAAAACCACAGGTTTCCCGCTCACAGCGCGTCTGCTTTTAGTCGCGGTATGGCTCAATTGATTTTGTAAACAATGGCTTCTTCTCAGATTGCTGCGTTTCTAGCTTTGTGTCGCGATTAGCTTAGGTTGTGAGTGTGGTAACAGGATAGACAGAGTGCCCTGTTGTCACAGAGGGTACAGGACCACCTGATTGGATGTAGGTAAGATTATTTGTCTCTGTTCAATATCAACTGCCGTATAGCAAATATCACAGTGATTATAGCTATCATTTAGCTAGCAACTTGTAATACAGCCACACTTAAGCTGTTTGCTGTTAAATTGTGTGCTTGTCAAAGCCGTGTTTATGCCAATTCCTTTTCTTCACTACTGTAGATGCCGTTTATTGTAAGGATTAGGACCAACTCAGGCAGCACTCCACCTTCAACTCGGATCACAATTTTATCATTTTCATCAATTTTTATATACATAAGTAAATGAAACAATTGATTAATTTTATTTAACAAGAAAGTCTAGTAGCTTTAGCTACAAGTTAACAGTGCTGTACTGCTGAATCCTGTGAATATCAGAATATTTCTTGGGACACAGTAGGTAGAATCGACTGATTTTAATCCTGTCTTTTCAGAAGAAAGCCTCACCAGTTTGCGTTTTCCATCTGCTGTACATTATCTGCTCAACTTGGACATACTATAGTGAAGTAGTAGCCCTTGGTTATTTACTTATAGCTGTGCTAGCCAGCTGGCTGTCTAGACCTAATCAAAGCTACTAGTAATCACTATAAACATGCCACAAGTAAAAGGCTAAAGCTAGCTCTGCTACAGCAAAATTGCTTTTATTTTAATGGTGAAGAAGAAGAACAGCTATTGTAATTTTAAACTATTGCATATATGATGTCATTAAAAATTATGTCATTGTGGGTGTGGTATTTGGGTGTGGCCAGGGTGTGGTTTTTGTCCCTGAAATAGATTCTGGAAAGTTGGCACCTATGCAGATGGTCGGCTGAAAAGACATCCTCAAATATTACAGAGTCAAAGTATGACTTGTGTGCCAAGGCGTCATTGTAAATAGCTAAGTACTAGTGAGTTAGAGGCACATACAATGTTTATCTACCAGTTGCCACAAGCTGAGTTCAATTGCACGTATTCATTCCATGCAAACCTCCATGCAAGCACTGCGCATGCGTTTCTTCACAGTCAGCCCCACCCCCAACCAGCTCATTAATAGAGTAGCAGCATGAAGCTTGTAGCAATTGCTGCGTGGCTGCTCTGGACCGCAGCTACTGCGGAGTCGCAAGACCAGCAAAACGTTTTGCTAGTGGTAGTAGATGATGGCGGCTTTCAGAGTCCAGTTTACGGCAACACTCAAGTGGACACGCCTAATCTTGAAGCCCTAGCCAAGAGAAGTGTGGTGTTCAAGAATGGCTACACCTCAGTCAGCAGTTGCTCTCCTAGCAGGTCTGCCATTTTAACAGGTATGTCCTATATAGATAGTGAGTAAGATGGTAAGCAGTATTTTCAAACATTCAAGAGACCCTCATTGTTTCAACAACTAGAGAGCACAACTATTATCAATAGCATGCCAGGTACTGTGAAACTATCGCTTTAATATCATTACAAATGTTACCCATCAGCTTTAACCAACTAGAATCTATATTAAACTGTGTTGAGCTGTGATGTGATAATGTCCCAGGTCTGCCCCAGCATCAGAATGGAATGTATGGACTGAACCATCAGGTCCACCACTTCATGTCCTTCGATGATGTCATGAGTCTACCACGAATCCTCAACCAGTCCGACAGCCACTGGTACGGAATGATAGGCAAGAAGCATGTAGGACCTTCCAATGTCTACCCTTTCCCATTCTCCTACACTGAGCTGGACGGATATGACCTAAACCTAGTGGGTCGTAATATCACATTCATGAACGAGAAGATGCAGGAGTTCCTGAAGCTGGCTCAAGAGAAAAAGAAGCCATTCCTCCTTTACATGGCTTTCTTTGATGTCCACCGGTGTGGGGGCAATTTGGGGGGTTTCTGCGAACTCTATGGAGATGGAGGAGAAGGTCACGGAACCATTCCAGATTGGAAACCCAAAACCTACGACCCTAGCTCGGTAGAAGTGCCTTTTTACATTCAGGACACACCAGCAGCACGTGCTGACATTGCAGCTCAATACAGATCTGTGAACAGAATGGACCAAGGAACAGGACTGTTCATTAAGACGCTGGCAGACTACGGCTTTGATAACAACACTTTGATAATATTCACGGCTGACAATGGTATCCCATTCCCTAACGCCAAGACTAATTTGTATGAGCCAGGTATGGGAGAACCCATGATGGTGTCCAACCCTATGGAGAGGGCAAGGTGGGGCATGGAAACCTCCACTCTTGCCAGCACAGTGGACATAGTGCCAACTATTCTGGACTGGTTTGGTATGGATCCTCCCAAATACAAGCTAAACGGAGCCACAGTCAATTACGAGGGTAAGTCTCTTCTGCCAGTGACCAAGGCAGATCCTAGTCCTAATGACCCAAAATACAATGCAGTATTCTCGAGTCACAACTTGCATGAAATTACAATGTATTATCCCATGAGAGTCATGAGGACCAACCAGTACCGCTTGATCCACAATCTCAACTTCAAAATGCCGTATCCCATCGCATCCGATCTATTCAGCTCACCAACGTTCCAAGACTTGCTGAAGAGCACTGAGGGTAATGTGTCCACCAAGTGGTTCAAAGATCTTCAGGACTACTACTATCGATCCGAGTGGGAGTTGTTCGATGTGCAGGATGACCCCCAAGAGATGAAGAACCTTGCAAGTGACTCTTCCCATCAAGACGTACTTCAGAACATGAAGGAGAAACTGCTAGGCTGGCAGAATGTGACTCACGATCCCTGGCTGTGCATGCCTGGAGGGGAAATAGCAGCGCACAGGTCTTGCAGTAGTTTCATGAATGGACTCTAATTGTTTTGAGTTACATGAATTATTTTCTTGCGTGCTAATTTGTGTTCATATTTACTGTTTTAATATTATGGTAAATGTGGCTGAGGTGTGGACTAGAGGGGCTAGAGTCCCCAAAAGTTTTAGAAAGGATGGGAGGCTGACCCTTTCAAATTTTTACATATTAATAAAATGATACATTAACCAGGCTGCAGGAAGAAAAAACAACAGTTAACTAAGCACCTTTCTATGGTTGGAACAACATGACTCATAATTGCATATAATATAGCCACAGGTTAAATGGCAAATGATGCTTCATAGTCATTTCATATATTACATTAGGCATCTAGTAGAAAGGTTTAACATAGGACCTGACTTTTACTTCTAGCCCCACTCTCCTCCCTTCAATTGAAGAGCCTCAACCACCTATACTACCTGGACACTGCATTCCACAGCAGCGCAACCAACTCTCACTGTTTTTATGTGAGACTCAAGATATAAAGAGTGATTTTGTCTCAGTGTGAGTCTACACAACTGGTGCTAGTTAGGTCCAGTAGGTATACTGATAAAATAGCTAAGCCACATTCCTGATCCTTACTGTAATGATGTTAAAACCACAACCTGATTATTCTAATCTATTAGCAAACTTTTGGGGCTATTTACCCCAAGCCAGAGTATGTAATGGTTCGTCAAAATTATCTTTGCTTTGGAAAAATGGTTATAGTGCTTCCACACAAAAAAATTGTGGTGAAGAACACCTTTTTTATCTTTGGTTTCAATAAGATCGAATATAGACAATACAATAGAACTCTCTTCTCTTAAATTAGAAATCATGATGCTTGTGTGCAGTGAGAGTCATAAAAATAAAAATATTATTGATGGCCAAACTCCAACTAAACAAGTGGCACAAGTTGACTTACAATAGTTTTAATCCTCATCTCTTTTATTTAAATAGCTAGAAAGGAAACAAGGAGATGTGGGAAGAGAATCTCAAGATTTTTTAACACAAGAGGTTGACAGCCCAGATTACAATTATACATGGACCAATAGAGTTCATCTCCATAGTAAATCAGCACTAAAAAAAAAGAAAAAAAGAAAATAAAATAAAAAAGTAAAAATAAAAAAAGTTTAGGTAAAGACCGTCAACTGCATAGGTAACGACTGTCTACAAAGATTGCTTAATAAGCCATTCACTACTTCTTTGTAGTAGCTAGCATGCTATGCAGCTTACATTGCAAGGACCTCAATAATGTCTTACTAATAGTGGCTGATGATGTAGGTCAGCAGCTTCCAGTTTACAACAAGAACTTGTTTCTGGATACTCCTAACTTGCTGGCTCTTGCTAAGAGAGGATTGTTCAGAAGGTCATATGTCTCTGTCAGCAGTGGATCTCCCAATAGAGCAGCCATGCTAACTGGTAAATAGTTCATAGCTGTTTTAATAGAGACTTTCAATCTTGTTTGATATTGTAAGTTTTGCTTCTTTCTATTCATTTAGTACTTACAATAGTAGCTGGTTAATAATTATTTATTTGTTTATTTAAGTTTGTTTGTTTGTTTGTTTGTTTAGGTCTGCCTGAGCACCAAAGTGGGATGTATGGCTCCTACAAAGAAATTAATCATTTCAGCTCTTTTGATGAAGTTCAGAGTCTGCCTCGTCTTCTGAGTCAGTCCGACAGCCATTGGAATGGCATCGAAGCATGTAGGACCTTCCGATGTCTACCCTTTCCAATTCTCCTACACTGAGCTGGACGGATATGACCTGAACCTAGTGGGTCGTAATATCACATTCATGAACGAGAAGATGCAGGAGTTTCTGAAGCTGGCTCAGGAGCAAGAGAAGCCTTTCTTCCTCTGTATGGCATTCTACGATGCTCACCGATGTAAAGGTGACTTGGGAGAGTTCTGCAATCTGTACGGTGACAGAGGAGAAGGTCACGGCACAATTCCCAACTGGGTACCGTTTATATATGATCCAGGATCAATTGATGTGCCCTTTTATGTGCAGGACAACTTTGCAGCACGTGCTGATATTGCTGCACAGTATTCTGCTGTTAACAGGATGGACCAAGGTATTGGCTACTTCATGCAGTCACTGGAGCATTATGGCTTTGATGATAGCACCCTGGTCATTTTCACTGCTGATAATGGATCTCCATTCCCTGGGGCTAAGACTAACTTGTACGCACCTGGCATGGATGTTCCTATGATAGTGTCTAACCCGAGGCAGAAGGGACGATTGGGGGTGGAGACGTATGGAATGGCCAGCTCAGTGGATATATTCCCTACTGTCTTGGATTGGTTTAACATAGACTACCCAGAGTATAGCTTGAATGGAATGAAAGTGGAGTACAGGGGGAAGTCCCTGCTATCAGCCACTGAGGCAGAACCCAGTCCTAGGAACCCTAATTTTGAGATGGTGTACTCTAGCCATAGTTTCCATGGCGTCTCTATGAACTATCCCATGAGAGTGATGCAGGAGATGGAGTTTAAGCTTATTCACAACCTCAACTTTAAGATGCCTTACCCGGTGGCATCAGACGTGTTCCTCTCCCCTACATTTCAGGATATCTTGAAGAACACTAAGAATAACGTATCTACCAAGTGGTTCAAACCTCTTCCTGATTATTATTACCGTAGAGAGTGGGAGTTCTACGATACGAACAATGACCCGTATGAGTTGCACAACAAAATAGAGGACCAGTCTTTGCTGCCTATCATTAATAGCATGAAATCTTTCCTTATTGAATGGCAGAACAGCACGAATGACCCCTGGCTATGCTTGCCTGGAGGGGAATTGTGTACAAATAGAACTTGCTGCAGTCTTTTGAATGGTTTATGATTTTTAGCTAGGAGCAGTATTTTTATTTCTTGTAGTAGCAAATGAATCGTTATAGATTGAGTATACATACATAATTGACCAAGGAACATGATGAAAGCCATCTTCTGACACTAAAAATTGTACTCGCGAAAAATATTTCGCGGTTGCCGGGCACGCCCCTACTGTGTTTGCAGTTGTGACGACCATTATAAAATCCCCATTCTTCTTCCACTCCAAAAGACGTGAGTGGAAAGGCGAGGAAGCGAGTCTGTGTGAGAAGCGTTGTCACTGTGGGGTGAGGGAACAGACAGACATGGCTAGTGCGGGAGTCGTCGTAGGGAGCACGGCGGAGAAGAAGGTACAATGATGTCTGACTAGTCCATTTAATGCCCATCAACGGTTTCTTTTTTATTTCTTTGTCTAGGAGTCTCAGGTTGAAGACCAGGCACGTGAGCCACTGAGACACCCACTCCAAAACAAGTAAGTGGCTTGAAGGGTGATAGTATTAAAAAACATATCTTGGATTAGCAATGGAGTGTAATAATATGGTTAAAGAGTTAAGGATGAATAGGTGTTCTTTTAAACTATGATGTAAGAATATCATGCCTCATGCCTCATTGGTGGATTTTAGTCTTATTGAACATAATGGAAAATTGTTGAAGACAAAGTAGAAGTCAATTTTATGTCAGAATTGTTGTTGTTGTGGTGGTATCTGTTATGAAGACCCCCCACATGCAGTGTACATTTTAGTGTAACCAATACACTTGCCATATCATTAGAGATTATAGACATTTCCTGCATATTTGGCAATCGCATGAGGTACTAAAGAGGAATGGAGGGAGATATGGTGATGAGTTCACTGACTAATGGAAGGAATGGAACAAAGTTCTATCATATCTTGGTACACGTCATACCACATCCGGAATGGTTTGGAAATATCCCGTCTGTCCCGATATATTCAGGCTCACATCTATCCCATATTCAGGATCATATCTATCCCGGTATATTCAGGATCATATCTATCCCGGTATATTCAGGCTCATATCTATCCCATATTCAGGATCATATCTATCCCGGTATATTCAGGATCATATCTATCCTGGTATATTCAGGATCATATCTATCCCGGTATATTCAGGATCATATCTATCCCGGTATATTCAGGATCATATCTATCCTGATATATTCAGGATCATATCTATCCTGGTATATTCAGGATCATATCTATCCTGGTATATTCAGGATCATATCTATCCTGGTATATTCAGGATCATATCTATCCTGGTATATTCAGGCTCATATCTATCCCGGTATATACAGGATCATATCTATCCCGGTATATTCAGGCTCATATCTATCCCGGTATATTCAGGATCATATCTATCCCGGTATATTCAGGATCATATCTATCCCGGTATATTCAGGATCATATCTATCCCGGTATATTCAGGATCATATCTATCCCGGTATATTCAGGATCATATCTATCCCGGTACTTGCACTCTTGGGTTCACATCTGTTTTCCACATTTCATTGAGAATTCTTCAGTGGGAAGTGTTGTGTTAATAGGTGGGTGTGGTTATATTTGGGAGTGAAGTACGGGTATGTTGTTACTTGTAGATGGTGAACTGCAAGGGTTGTTGTTATGGAAATAGTTGCCATGGAAATGTAACCAGTAACATGTTGGTGGGCGTCTAGAGCACACCAGCCAAATATTCGTGTGCCAATATTGTGAGATACATTGCAATCCTTATCTCTCCTACTTCTGATCATTACCAGCATTGACATGTGATTGATAATTCCCTCAGGGGTTACTCTCATTATCACCTATGTATGGCAGGCACTGAAAGCACACACACACACACACACACACGTCATCTTGCTTGGAACATTAGCAAATATTGAAACTCTAATGTGGATGTTTTCATCACAAGGAAATATGACTATATCATTTTATTTATTTATTTATTTATTTTGTTATGATTATATCTTAATTAAGTGCAGTAGTGACCGTGGCTAGTGATACTGTCACTATGAGTGTCACACACAGCATGAAACATATCACTAGTGATACTGTCACTATGAGTGTCACACACAGCATGAAACATCACTAGTGGTACTGTCACTATGAGTGTCACACACAGCATGAAACATATCACTAGTGGTACTGTCACTATGAGTGTCACACACAGCATGAAACATATCACTAGTGATACTGTCACTATGAGTGTCACACACATCATGAAACATATCACTAGTGGTACTGTCACTATGAGTGTCACACACAGCATGAAACATATCACTAGTGATACTGTCACTATGAGTGTCACACACAGCATGAAACATATCACTAGTGGTACTGTCACTAAGAGTGTCACACACAGCATGAAACATATCACTAGTGATACTGTCACTATGAGTGTCACACACAGCATGAAACATATCACTAGTGATACTGTCACTATGAGTGTCACACACAGCATGAAACATATCACTAGTGGTACTGTCACTAAGAGTGTCACACACAGCATGAAACATCACTAGTGGTACTGTCACTATGAGTGTCACACACAGCATGAAACATATCACTAGTGGTACTGTCACTAAGAGTGTCACACACAGCATGAAACATATCACTAGGTACTGTCACTAAGAGTGTCACACACGCATGAAACATATCACTAGTGGTACTGTCACTATGAGTGTCACACACAGCATGAAACATATCACTAGTGGTACTGTCACTAAGAGTGTCACACACAGCATGAAACGTATCACTAGTGGTACTGTCACTATGAGTGTCACACACAGCATGAAACATCACTAGTGATACTGTCACTATGAGTGTCACACACAGCATGAAACATCACTAGTGGTGCTGTCACTATGAGTGTCACATACAGCATGAAACATCACTAGTGATACTGTCACTATGAGTGTCACACACAGCATGAAACATATCACTAGTGGTGCTGTCACTATGAGTGTCACACACAGCATGAAACATCACTAGTGGTGCTGTCACTATGAGTGTCACATACAGCATGAAACATCACTAGTGATACTGTCACTATGAGTGTCACACACAGCATGAAACATATCACTAGTGGTACTGTCACTAAGAGTGTCACACACAGCATGAAACATATCACTAGTGGTACTGTCACTATGAGTGTCACACACAGCATGAAACATATCACTAGTGGTACTGTCACTAAGAGTGTCACACACAGCATGAAACATCACTAGTGGTACTGTCACTATGAGTGTCACACACAGCATGAAACATATCACTAGTGGTACTGTCACTAAGAGTGTCACACACAGCATGAAACATCACTAGTGGTACTGTCACTAAGAGTGTCACACACAGCATGAAACATATCACTAGTGGTACTGTCACTAAGAGTGTCACACACAGCATGAAACATCACTAGTGGTGCTGTCACTATGAGTGTCACATACAGCATGAAACATCACTAGTGATACTGTCACTAATAGTGTCACACAGCATGAAACGTATCACTAGTGGTACTGTCACTAATAGTGTCACACACAGCATGAAACGTATCACTAGTGGTACTGTCACTATGAGTGTCACACACAGCATGAAACATATCACTAGTGGTACTGTCACTAAGAGTGTCACACACAGCATGAAACATATCACTAGTGGTGCTGTCACTATGAGTGTCACACAGCATGAAACATCACTAGTGGTACTGTCACTATGAGTGTCACACAGCATGAAACATCACTAGTGATACTGTCACTATGAGTGTCACACACATCATGAAACATATCACTAGTGGTACTGTCACTATGAGTGTCACACAGCATGAAACATCACTAGTGATACTGTCACTATGAGTGTCACACACAGCATGAAACATATCACTAGTGGTGCTGTCACTATGAGTGTCACACACAGCATGAAACATATCACTAGTGGTGCTGTCACTATGAGTGTCACACACAGCATGAAACATATCACTAGTGGTGCTGTCACTATGAGTGTCACACACAGCATGAAACATCACTAGTGGTGCTGTCACTATGAGTGTCACATACAGCATGAAACATCACTAGTGATACTGTCACTATGAGTGTCACACACAGCATGAAACATATCACTAGTGGTACTGTCACTAAGAGTGTCACACACAGCATGAAACATATCACTAGTGGTACTGTCACTATGAGTGTCACACACAGCATGAAACATATCACTAGTGGTACTGTCACTAAGAGTGTCACACACAGCATGAAACATCACTAGTGGTACTGTCACTATGAGTGTCACACACAGCATGAAACATATCACTAGTGGTACTGTCACTAAGAGTGTCACACACAGCATGAAACATCACTAGTGGTACTGTCACTAAGAGTGTCACACACAGCATGAAACATATCACTAGTGGTACTGTCACTAAGAGTGTCACACACAGCATGAAACATCACTAGTGGTGCTGTCACTATGAGTGTCACATACAGCATGAAACATCACTAGTGATACTGTCACTAATAGTGTCACACAGCATGAAACGTATCACTAGTGGTACTGTCACTAATAGTGTCACACACAGCATGAAACGTATCACTAGTGGTACTGTCACTATGAGTGTCACACACAGCATGAAACATATCACTAGTGGTACTGTCACTAAGAGTGTCACACACAGCATGAAACATATCACTAGTGATACTGTCACTATGAGTGTCACACACAGCATGAAACATATCACTAGTGATACTGTCACTATGAGTGTCACACACAGCATGAAACATATCACTAGTGGTACTGTCACTAAGAGTGTCACACACAGCATGAAACATATCACTAGTGGTACTGTCACTAAGAGTGTCACACACAGCATGAAACGTATCACTAGTGATACTGTCACTAATAGTGTCACACACAGCATGAAACGTATCACTAGTGGTACTGTCACTAAGAGTGTCACACACAGCATGAAACGTATCACTAGTGATACTGTCACTATGAGTGTCACACACAGCATGAAACGTATCACTAGTGGTACTGTCACTAAGAGTGTCACACACAGCATGAAACATATCACTAGTGGTACTGTCACTATGAGTGTCACACACAGCATGAAACATATCACTTCTCCTTGAGTCATATCTTTTACATTTCCATATGTAACACACTGTTCTTCTGAGGACTCACTGACTGTGAAACACTGGCACTACAAGCCTGAGCGATCTGATTGGTCATGCACAGCATTGAGAATTATCTGTTATAGTGGTGTGCCGTTTGTTGTTTCAGATGGTCCTTGTGGTATTTGAAGCCAGACAAGAATAAAGAGTGGGAGGAGAACCTGAGTGAAGTCACGTCTTTCAATACAGTGAGCCACCTGGGAGGGAGGGAGGGAGTGAAGGGGGTGGGGCACTGGGGGAAGGGAGAGGGGTGGAGATTAGGATGACGTGTTCAATTCTGTCGTGTATGAGGATATACAATCGACATTTTTGAGTTGTGATAAGGAGGTAGATATTCTAACAGTATAAATTCACAATTTCTTTCTCAGCCTTCTTTTACTCATTAGATGTATTCTCTCTCTTTCACAGGCTTTTTTTTTTTAACAATGCAAAATATTTTTAATTCTGTATTGTTTTAAAAAAATGCCTGTGAAAGAGAGAAAATGCATCTAAGGATTAGTTAAATTGTTCTACCTTTAAAGAGAAGTGTTGCCTAGTGAACGAAGTCGTTGAGAGAAAGCACTTGGAGCTATTATTACACATCTTTGTGACTTGAAGTATTGTATAAATACATTATAATGTGTCTCTCTGGTAGACATACAGCAGCTTTCAGAGGTCAGCTAAGTCAGTGTGTAGGAGATACGACTGACTGATTCAACACTGTTCAGAGGTCAGCTAAGTCAGTGTGTAGGAGATACGACTGACTGATTCAACACTGTTCAGAGGTCAGCTAAGTCAGTGTGTAGGAGATACGTGTGACTGATTCAACACTGTTCAGAGGTCAGCTAAGTCAGTGTGTAGGAGATACGTGTGACTGATTCAACACTGTTCAGAGGTCAGCTAAGTCAGTGTGTAGGAGATACGTGTGACTGATTCAATTCAACGTTCAAGGCGAGTAGCTAGTCAGTGTGGAGGCGATACGTGGTGACTGATTCCACACTGTTTCAGTGTCAGCTAGTCAGTGTGTAGAGATCGTGTGACTGATTCAAACACTGTTCAGAAGTTCAGCTAACAGTGTGTATTAGATACGACCTGGCTGATTCAAACGTTCAATGTCAGCTCGGCATGTTGTAGGAATCCGTGTGACTTAATTCAACACTGTGTCAGAGGCACTAAGTCAGTGTGTAGGAGATAGGTGTGACTGATTCAATACTGTTCAGAGGTCAGCTAAGTCAGTGTGTAGGAGATATGACTGACTGATTCAACACTGTTCAGAGGTCAGCTAAGTCAGTGTGTAGGAGATACGTGTGACTGATTCAACACTGTTCAGAGGTCAGCTAAGTCAGTGTGAGGAGATATGACTGACTGATTCAACACTGTTCAGAGGTCAGCTAAGTCAGTGTGTAGGAGATACGACTGACTGATTCAACACTGTTCAGAGGTCAGCTAAGTCAGTGTGCAGGAGATATGACTGACTGATTCAACACTGTTCAGAGGTCAGCTAAGTCAGTGTGTAGGAGATACGACTGACTGATTCAACACTGTTCAGAGGTCAGCTAAGTCAGTGTGTAGGAGATACGACTGACTGATTCAACACTGTTCAGAGGTCAGCTAAGTCAGTGTGTAGGAGATATGTACGTGTGACTGATTCAACACTGTTCAGAGGTCAGCTAAGTCAGTGTGTAGGAGATATGTACGTGTGACTGATTCAACATTGTTCAGAGGTCAGCTAAGTCAGTGTGTAGGAGATAGGTGTGACTGATTCAACACTGTTCAGAGGTCAGCTAAGTCAGTGTGTAGGAGATACGTGTGACTGATTCAACACTGTTCAGAGGTCAGCTAAGTCAGTGTGTAGGAGATACGTGTGACTGATTCAACACTGTTCAAAGGTCAGCTAAGTCAGTGTGTAAGAGATAGGTGTGACTGATTCAACACTGTTCAGAGGTCAGCTAAGTCAGTGTGTAGGAGATACGTGTGACTGATTCAACACTGTTCAGAGGTCAGCTAAGTCAGTGTGTAGGAGATACGTGTGACTGATTCAACACTGTTCAGAGGTCAGCTAAGTCAGTGTGTAGGAGATACGACTGACTGATTCAACACTGTTCAGAGGTCAGCTAAGTCAGTGTGCAGGAGATACGTGTGACTGATTCAACACTGTTCAGAGGTCAGCTAAGTCAGTGTGAGGAGATATGTACGTGTGACTGATTCAACACTGTTCAGAGGTCAGCTAATGTAGCTGCTGGTTTGGATCTGGATATTATTTTTTAAGAATGCAATTTCTAGCTGAAAATACAAGACGATTATTACTTGAACTCCACCTACTTTCTCTTTAGGTGTGAGTATTTCTAGTGATGCATTAATGGTGGTGTCGTGAGTTAGACATGAGTATGTATGTGTAGAATAGAGTTAGGGGTTTGCTCCTTGTGAGTTCTGTTACCTGTATGTGTGTGTGTTTGTATGTGTGTTTCTATGCTGGATGAAGGTGGAGGACTTTTGGGCGTAAGTTATCATTTTTGTGTGGGCGTGGCTTACAACCTAGGAAGGTGTGAGGATCATGTATGATTTGTCTCCTAGCGAAGAGTGGTTAAACAGTATGAACTTTAAGGATTGTGGTAAAGGGTGGCTAACTGCGGTAAGTACTGTTATGGTAAAGGGTGGTTGGACACGTTATTGTGGTTGGAGGTGGTTAGACTCAATAATGTGGTTAAGAGTGGTTGTACAGATTATTAATTTGGTAATGGTGGTTAAGTGTTATTAATTTGGTAATGGTGGTTAAGCGTTATTAATGATAGGGTAATGAAAGCTGCGGTTCATTTAGGGGAGGGGGTGGGGCGCTTTCCTCCCTCATTTTACCCCCCTTGAAATATTCTTAAATTTTGTCGGCTAAAAGAAGTTAAGGGTGCAGTACCACTTGAAACCGCAGCGCTAAACCACAGACGGAGGAGTTATGCTATGTATTTATTTCTCGTTGTCTGTTCAATGTATGCTTACTTTGTTGTTGCAGTTGAAACAGACACCAACAGACAGCTCTTATAAACAAAGTTTCAAGAAAAAAAGACCGACCAGGAACGGAGAAACAACGGTACAAACCTTATGGCTATTCAGGGGCGACCGTTGCAGTTACGAAGTCGAATTTCTTTCCTGCGGTAGCCTAGGGGCTTCCCCACAACTTAACAACGCCGTATTTTCGATATTAGTATTTGTTTTCCATTTTTTTATATTATTTTTTTTGTATCCTATTTAAAAGAAAAAACTCGTTGTTATGTTTTTTTTAATGTGGCGTGTACCCCGTGTACAAAATATGAGCTCATTCTGGCCATCCAGTACTTCTGAATATCGATTTTTAGCTACGAAAGCTAATATTGATTCGTATTCATTTGATTCTTCAACTCCGCCCCCCAACTCTGAGCGCGCAATTTATTGTGGGCAAAATTCCGGGTGGTGGCGGCTCTAATTAGAACTGGTAAGCAAACACAAAAGAAGAGTTACTGTGCGAGCCTGCGGGGAAGAGTACAAGACTTCTGGAATGTACTGGAGGGTCCTAGACAATGAAGAAGCGGCGGCGTATTAATGGCGCCTGGAGTCACTCGTTTAGAATAGATATACCACGGCTCACAGCTGCGACTTGAAGGAAGAATCTGCTTTGGTGTCTTTGTAGCGGGTAGAAGTTAGAAGCAGTTTCAGTGTGTTAACTTCAACTTCTCAGGAATTTTAGGTGCTATTTTTTTTTCTATCCCTGTTACTGTTGTGACGGATGAATAATAAATATATAGACCGTTTGAACCGAGTAGATATTCTAATGTCCGCATTTGCTTAGACCACTTCGTATCTGGGGGACCTGCCAAGCTCTATGAGCAGGACAGTGTAGACTGGGCACCATCATTAAAGCTAGGTTACAGTCTCATCAGTTGGAGAAATCTGTGTGCTGTAGTAGCCAGGAGCGTTCTAGGATTGCTGAACGAAACTTTAAAAAGAGGTTGACTGCCACACTTGTTCAGCCAAGCTCCAAGATAATGTTCGCATCTAATGCTGGTAAAATAGTTGAAGAATTAAGTCATGATGATGTTTCTGATAAAGCTACTCAAACTAGTCCTAATCTTGAAAATCAGATTACTGCTAACTGTGAGCTTGAACCTGTTTTGGAAAACAAAATTAAAGGTTTGCAAACAGAGCTGGAGATGGTGAGTGCAACATTACATGAATCAGAAGTAGAGGTGAATAGACTAAAAGAAACAGTTGAAACTATAGTTTTGGATGAGAGAAGTTTTGTGGAGAATAACGTTAAAGTTCTGTACTATACTGGTCTTACTAACTGGGAGATATAGCATACCTTATTTCAGCACGTACAGCCTTCCTTGATGAAGTGATCAGCTTTAAGCCCCTTTCAGCAATTACTAGTTGTTCTTATGCGATTGCGGCTTAATCTTGCTTGCCAGGATCTTGCATATAGGTTCAAGGTACACTGTTCTACAATTAGTCGCAATTTTCACTTTGTTCGTGACATATTGTATACAGAATTAAAACCATTGATTTAGTGGCCAGATAGAGATACTCTGAGGAGAACCATGCCTATGGATTTTAGGCATTACTGCCCAAACTGTGTAGTCATTATTGACTGCTTTGAAAATTTTATTGACAAAGCTACCAATCTACTGGCCAGAGCACAAACATACTCAGCATACAAACATCGTAATACGGTGAAGTATTAATTGGAATAACTCCGCAAGGAACTGTCAGCTACATATCGGATGGTTGGGGTGGGAGGACCAGTGACAAATATATTACAGAACACAGTAATTTTCTGCAAAATTTAATTCCTGGCGATACGATTTTAGCAGATCGTGGTTTTGATATACATGATTTTGTTGGCTCTTATAGTTCACAGTTGAAAATTCCAGCTTTTACGAAAGGAAAATTTCAACTTAATGCAATTGATGTGGAACAAACGAGGAGTACAGCGAATGTTCGCATTCATGTGGAAAGGGTCATTGGCAACCTCAGGATGAAGTATTCCATTTTGAGTGCAACTCAACCAATAGATTTTCTCACCCAAAATGAAACAGTAACAACTCTAGACAAAATTGTGTGTGTGTCACATCCCACCATGTCACCTTCCTCTGGGCCATTGCAATAGCAGTATGTTGTTTCCTAAAGTATACAATAATATATATATATATATATATATATATTATTTTGTCTACATAATATTATGACCTTATATTTGCACTTCATTACCTGGGTTTCGGAGATATCTAATGTTTCAGTGGGGGATTCTGAAATAGCTAATGATTCTTCAGAGCATTCAGGATCAACTTCTTTAGGGTACTCAGGGCAATCCAATGAGCTGCATGACAGCTTCTCCTGTAATGGAGTGTTAGGCCTACCAGAATAGAATTTTCCTATCAATTCTGGCAGAATTGCCCGATCAAAAAGAGCTTTTGCTTTAACAACCTGAACTTCCCAAAAGTTTTTATCTGGATAAATTCTTTCTTTTCATGTCATTTTCCATCCACACTATAAAATCACAATACCTCTTCCGTGTGCAAAATAGCTGGCTTAATACAAAAAAAAATAGAGTGTTACTTATAAAAAAAATCAATTTTTATAACTCTCATATTATAAGAACTGACCTGGTAATAGTAGGCATGGTCACGCTTCAATTGAAATTTGCCACTATTTTCTTTCAAGCAAAATGAAGTATCCTTCACAGCTTGTACAATGTCATCTTCCCTGTGACAGTACGGACACTGTACACATTTATGTGGGAGTTCATTAGAAGTGGCTAGCTACGCATGCTTATTTATTACCTTAACTTCACAGATACCATCATCGCAACATGAACAAATTAACTGAGCCATCCGGAGAAGCACCAACAAAAGGGTAATCCGTGCTAATACAAAATCCGGATGGCTTCACTTCAAATTTGTGATGAGACTTGGCTTGCCTAGTGGTGTACATTTTTTTAGCAATTTCTTCATGCTCACAACCATAGCGAGTTGCTGCATTTTTAAACCTATATAATTCAGGATGGCAAATACTCATATTCAAGCTTTTTGAGGGATTTGAAGGATCAGTGTGACACACAGCTTTAAAGCGTGATGCAGTGATTCTGCCTGCACGCATTTTCTGCCACAAACTTGATTAAGCTTGGGAACGCGTACAAATTTCAGCTTGGTCCACTTCATTCTTTGTCACTTCAATTTTTATCGTTTTACCGATAGTCAATAATTCTGAATAATTCTTACTTAAGTAAGCAGCTTTGTAGAGTGTTAGGTACACAGAGGGAGACTACCATCAGCAGCTTTTGGAATATACTTGGATGAATAGGGCTCTACTAATGACAGAATAGCTGGTTTAGATGAGCAACTTGCTAAACATACTAAGAAATTATTCATCCTGCTACAATCTGCTGTTTTGATCTTTGGAGAGGGTGATTTTGATGGCTCTTGGCATAGAAGAACATGAAGATCTTGAATTTATTGGATAATTACCTGTTTCAACTGCTGCCCAACACTTCTTCTTCCCAGTAAATTCAATATCTCTTACTCGAGCATATGGGACCTCTTTAACTCCATTAGGAATAACCCAACAAGCCTTTTTTTGGGTTGCTGTCATAGAATCTTGGATTCTGACTCCTGATTCAATTGCCCACAGCAAAGAAGCCACATGAGAGCAGGACTCTCCTAGGCCTGCCATCACAGTGAGCAGAAATAACCTTCCCAGTGCTTTCAGCAATGATCCAGGGAGTAAGAGAGGCTTCTTATTTAAGCTCATAGAGTGATTCACCTATTCAATTTTAAATACAGCTAAACAATCTTGAAGCACTAACTATGTTTAATTCTTACCTTGCCAATAACAGCTCTCACATCAGAAAAATCTTTCACTAATACTTCCCTGATCCATCCAGACACAAAGTTTTTGTAACAATCTAAACTCTTATAATTCATAAGATCTTCTCCAGTGTATGGACTAGGTGTCAGCAGTAAATACATTCCCAGGTTGATGTAAGTTATGCCAGGCCACAAATCTACATCGTCTTGCCACTCATTCCTAGGAATTTCATAAGGATCTACGCCCCCAATGGCCATCAACTTCTCCATGTACCGCTTCCTTCCGTCCTTATCCTGCAACGACAGGAAATACCTTGGCTACATACACTTCCTTTTAGCTGGCGGTTCCATCTCAACCCTCATCAGTTGACGGTGGTTTAATCCACGCGGTAGTTGTGCACCAAAATGGCCCCGCAGAATTATGTCATTAATAATTACGTAACTGCAAAGGATCTATATATGATATTTGCACACCATTAAAAGAAAATGTGAATTATTACTTTTATTTACTAATGTTATTTTCTTTCTACAATAATTTATATTTATCAATTAGGCTGTTTATTATCAATTATTATTTAATTGATTTATTTAAAATAAGACCTGAATCAAATTTTAGATCATAGTACTTCGTCTAATCTACCTCAGCAGGAGAGAAAGGTGCTGGCATGCTCTTCATAGATATAGATGAGCTCCCATTATGAGAAGGCACAACTCCTTGGTTCTAGGGTACAACTGGCAGGTTCACAACAAAAGAGCAGAAGACATGCCTTCCTTGTTTTCCAGAGGAGAGAATAGTAGACCTTCGGCTCTCCTAAGAAGTCATGCCTCCTGAAGGGAAGAATATTACATCCTGGTTATTTAGAAGAGAGGACATGGCACTCCAGTAGAGAGGTCAATGAGAAGGCACAGCTCCTTGGATCCCCTTGATAGTATTGCATACTTCGAACCTTTGATTTTGTTCATTTCATATTGTATTTGATTATGGCCCTGCTACTATGGAGTTATGATTTATAATAATTATTGTTTAGTAATATTTTTTAGAAAGTGAACAAATATTAATTATCTACACTGCTGCTTCTGCCCTACATTACTGGTAGTCCTTCGAGGTAAAAGCTCTTTGTGGTAAATTGTTTGGTACAGTTAATTGGTACGCTTACAATATTAGTCAGTTCTCAGAGAGTAAATTGGATCGAGTTACGGGATGGTTTTGTGGTATTTTACTGAATCACTTAATTACCACAGGTTCCAGGTGGTACTGCACCCTTAAAAAGTGAGTAATGAAGGTGGTAGTGAATTCTTAAATCATAAGTTAATTGCTGTTCTAATTATTGTCGTGACAATTGAAACCCTGCTGTTAATGATAAGGTAAAGGGTGGTTACATGTCAGTGAAGGTCAAGGGTGATAGCATGATAGGGTAGGGTGTGGTTAAGCCTGTTTATGACACGGTATGGTGTGGTTAAACATCCATTTACACCTCATTGGGAGGTCCACAGCGAGAAGTCAAAGACAGGCAATTAGGTCGTACTCTGGTAAAGGGTGGTTGAACCATAGAACATTGTTTGGTGTATTATATTATAGTTGTTTTGTTTGTGTTTGTAGAGTGTATAACCACATCAAGCCCCCGAGTACAATGAATCATGGTTCAGACTACATGCTCTTTAAGGTAGTGTATGATATATTAGATAGATGTGTTTCGTGCTAATACCAGGAACGGGAGTGATATACTGTTAGGAGTTCGGAATGTATGTGGGTGTGGCCTATTAGTAGTGCGTAATAAAGTATTTGATTTAGACGAGCATTGGGTGCATGTTCTCTGGCCGTCTTCAGCACAGCTGGCTAGCCCAGGCAGGCTTAAACATATGTATAGAAGTTATTTTCTACTTTACCAGCCAATAAACATGCGTAATCTGCAGTGTATCATAGCAACCTGCTCCAAGTATCTTCCTGGAGTTGGTGAACAACTAGTATGCTGTCTAAAAGACTTACTGTCTAAAGCTTTACTGAGTGACTCACAATGAATCTCTAGCTCCTAGAAAGACCGAGTACAGTACAGGGTTCAGAGTTTGTGAGACACACCACATCATCATAAACACACACTCATCTCTCTCACTTACTGGGCTAATTACTCACAGAAAGTGAAAGTTTCTACGTCGTTTAAACTTTAAATGTGTTCTGTTACTGACCAATATAGATAGCTAGCCTAGCAATTGTACTGAAATATTCCACCAGTGTGCAGCACCAAGTTAGGCTATTTCACAGTGTGGGGCAGGTGCGAAGTGTGTGGGCGTAAGATTAGCCAGCATTCACCTGTGTTGACAGGAACATATCAACATTGTTTGTTGTTTTCTTGTTGTTGTTTACAGGAAGGTATCAAACCAATGTGGGAGGACAGGGGCAACAGAGCAGGAGGAAGATGGCTGCTCACTTTTGAGAAGAGAGACAGAAGTTCTGCACTGGACCAGTGTTGGATGGAAACAGTGAGTACCAGTGGGACCACAACAGGTCCTGGAGGGTCTAGACCAGGTACCGGTGGGACCACAACAGGTCCTGGAGAGTCTAGACCAGGTACCAGTGGGACCACAACAGGTCCTGGAGGGTCTAGACCAGGTACCAGTGGGACCACAACAGGTCCTGGAGGGTCTAGACCAGGTACCAGTGGGACCACAACAGGTCCTGGAGGGTCTAGACCAGGTACCAGTGGGACCACAACAGGTCCTGGAGAGTCTAGACCAGGTACCAGTGGGACCACAACAGGTCCTGGAGAGTCTAGACCAGGTACCAGTGGGACCACAACAGGTCCTGGAGAGTCTAGACCAGGTACCAGTGGGACCACAACAGGTCCTGGAGGGTCTAGACCAGGTACCAGTGGGGCCACAACAGGTCCTGGAGGGTCTAGACCAGGTACCAGTGGGACCACAACAGGTCCTGGAGGGTCTAGACCAGGTACCAGTGGGACCACAACAGGTCCTGGAGAGTCTAGACCAGGTACCAGTGGGACCACAACAGGTCCTGGAGAGTCTAGACCAGGTACCAGTGGGACCACAACAGGTCCTGGAGAGTCTAGACCAGGTACCAGTGGGACCACAACAGGTCCTGGAGGGTCTAGACCAGGTACCAGTGGGGCCACAACAGGTCCTGGAGGGTCTAGACCAGGTACCAGTGGGACCACAACAGGTCCTGGAGAGTCTTGACCAGGTACCAGTGGGGCCACAACAGGTCCTGGAGAGTCTTGACCAGGTACCAGTGGGGCCACAACAGGTCCTGGAGGGTCTAGACCAGGTACCAGTGGGGCCACAACAGGTCCTGGAGGGTCTAGACCAGGTACCAGTGGGGCCACAACAGGTCCTGGAGGGTCTAGACCAGGTACCAGTGGAGCCACAACAGATCCTGGAGGGATTTAGAGCAGGTCCATGAGAAATGTGCCCCATGTACCTAGAAAGGCCTTAAATAATTCCTGGCTGGCAAAGAGATAAATTTTTTTTTTGTTGTTGTTGTTTGTTTGTTTTTGTTTGGTTTTTGTTTTGTTTATTTATGATTCTTCTTCTTAAACTCTTTAACTGAATCAGTTTATTTTTTATTGTAGTGGTTTTTTTGTTTGTGCCTATAGCAACCACTCCCCTCAGCTTAGAGTAACTTATGTTTGTGCCTATAGCAACCACTCTCCTCAGCTTAGAGTAACTTATGTTTGTGCCTATAGCAACTACTCCCCTCAGCTTAGAGTAACTTATGTTTGTGCCTATAGCAACTACTCCCCTCAGCTTAGAGTAACTTATGTTTGTGCCTATAGCAACCACTCTCCTCAGCTTAGAGTAACTTATGTTTGTGCCTATAGCAACCACTCCCCTCAGCTTAGAGTAACTTATGTTTGTGCCTATAGCAACCACTCTCCTCAGCTTAGAGTAACTTATGTTTGTGCCTATAGCAACCACTCCCCTCAGCTTAGAGTAACTTATGTTTGTGCCTATAGCAACTACTCCCCTCAGCTTAGAGTAACTTATGTTTGTGCCTATAGCAACCACTCCCCTCAGCTTAGAGTAACGTATGTTTGTGCCTATAGCAACTACTCCCCTCAGCTTAGAGTAACGTATGTTTGTGCCTATAGCAACCACTCCCCTCAGCTTAGAGTAACTTATGTTTGTGCCTATAGCAACTACTCCCCTCAGCTTAGAGTAACTTATGTTTGTGCCTATAGCAACTACTCCCCTCAGCTTAGAGTAACTTATGTTTGTGCCTATAGCAACCACTTCCCTCAGCTTAGAGTAACTTATGTTTGTGCCTATAGCAACCACTCCCCTCAGCTTAGAGAACGTATGTTTGTGCTATAGCAACTACTCCCTCAGTTTAGAGAACGATGTTTGTGCCTATAGCAAACCCACTCCCTCAGTTAGAGTTAACTTATGTTTGTGCCTTATAGCAAACTATCCCTCAGATTAGAGTAACTGATGTTGTGCCTTTCTAGCAACTACTCCCCTCAGTTTGAGTAACTTATGTTTGTGCCTATAGCAACTACTCTTATGTTTGTGCCTATAGCAACCACTCCCCTCAGCTTAGAGTAACTTATGTTTGTGCCTATAGCAACTACTCCCCTCAGCTTAGAGTAACTTATGTTTGTGCCTATAGCAACCACTTCCCTCAGCTTAGAGTAACTTATGTTTGTGCCTATAGCAACCACTCCCCTCAGCTTAGAGTAACTTATGTTTGTGCCTATAGCAACCACTCCCCTCAGCTTAGAGTAACTTATGTTTGTGCCTATAGCAACTACTCCCCTCAGCTTAGAGTAACTTATGTTTGTGCCTATAGCAACCACTCCCCTCAGCTTAGAGTAACTTATGTTTGTGCCTATAGCAACCACTCCCCTCAGCTTAGAGTAACTTATGTTTGTGCCTATAGCAACCACTCCCCTCAGCTTAGAGTAACTTATGTTTGTGCCTATAGCAACTACTCCCCTCAGCTTAGAGTAACTTATGTTTGTGCCTATAGCAACCACTCCCCTCAGCTTAGAGTAACTTATGTTTGTACCTATAGCAACCACTCCCCTCAGCTTAGAGTAACTTATGTTTGTGCCTATAGCAACCACTCTCCTCAGCTTAGAGTAACTTATGTTTGTGCCTATAGCAACCACTCCCCTCAGCTTAGAGTAACTTATGTTTGTGCCTATAGCAACCACTCCCCTCAGCTTAGAGTAACTTAGAATTCCTGTTTTTCAGAGAACAAGTTAAAGTGAACATTTTTTTTAATTTTAAACCCTGAACTTCTGTGGTGTGTTAATTTATAAGTTTTGTTTTTGTTGTAGTTGATGTGTCTAGTTGGTGAAGTGTTTGGAGAGAGTTCAGACGAAGTGTGTGGAGCTGTGGTCCAGGTGCGGAATAGAGGAGACAAGATGGCTATCTGGACTGCTAATGGCAAGAAGGAAGACTGCATCATGAACATTGGGTGAGTTCTCTACAACATTGGGTTTGGGGGCAGCTTGAGCTAGCCAGCCCCCCTCTGTGTACCTCTAGCTAGCCAGCCCCCCTCTGTGTACCTCTAGCTAGTCAGTCCCCCTCTGTGTACCTCTAGCTAGTCAGTCCCCCTCTGTGTACCTCTAGCTAGCCGGCCCCCCTCTGTGTACCTCTAGCTAGCCAGCCCCCCTCTGTGTACCTCTAGCTAGTCAGCCCCCCTCTGTGTACCTCTAGCTAGCCAGCCCCCCTCTGTGTACCTCTAGCTAGTCAGTCCCCCTCTGTGTACCTCTAGCTAGCCAGCCCCCCTCTGCGTACCTCTAGCTAGCCAGCCCCCCTCTGTGTACCTCTAGCCCCCTAGCTAGGCCCCCCTCACCTCTAGCTAGTCAGCCCCCCTCTGTGTACCTCTAGCTAGCCAGCCCCCCTCTGCGTACCTCTAGCTAGCAGCCCCCTCTGTGTACCTCTAGCTAGCCCCCCCTACCTCTAGCTAGCCATACCTCTCTAGTACCTCTACCTCTAGCTAGCCAGCCCCCCTCTGTGTACGCTACCAGCCCCCCTCTGCGTACCTCTAGCTAGCCAGCCCCCCTCTGCGTACCTCTAGCTAGCCTGCGTACCTCTAGCTAGCCAGCCCCCCTCTGTGTACCTCTAGCTAGCCAGCCCCTTGGATTATTAGCTGACAATAATCATTCAATACTTGCTCTGGTTGAACTTCAGCCGCAATCAGGTGGGTGTGGCTAATAATGATCTAGTCCGTATGTTGTGTAGCAGACTTTATGTCTTGTTGTGGCTGCTTGTCAGTTCGTGTGTGTGTGTGTGTGTGTGTGTGTGTGTGTGTGTGTGTGTGTGTGCAGGAGGCAGTTCAAGGAGAAGCTCCTATTGCACATGCGAGATCCAGTCCTGGCCTACCAGCTGCATGTAGATGTCAGCACAAAGACTAGTTCCGTCAGTAAACGAATGTACACCGTATAGGAGATCATAATCATCGCCCGGGGCAACGGACACTCCCACATGTTCTGCAGATTATTTGTTTTGTGTTAGTGCGTGTGTTCAGTTTCTGTTACAATTGTTGTTGTTGTTGTTTGTACACATGAAGTTTCTGATGCTCTGGGAGTTAGGAGTGTTTTTGTTTTCATTTCACTATTTGTAACTTATCATAAATTCTTTTATTATATTATTAATTAGCTTCACTCTTGATTTCCTGTACATTAACTCATTTATTTCTCTGACATGTAATCACAAGATGTAATGATACTTTACCAACTCTTACCATCTAAAAGTTAAGAAACAAAATCGCTTCAATTATTGTTCAAAAAATTATCAAGCTAGTGTGAGTTTAGGACTTTGGCGACCATTACCGCTGTTCCTTGAGCCCTGCCCGGAAATGTATTATGTTGCATTGTGTGCAACATAGTGTATTAAAAATGCCTTTTCTTGGCTAGCAAATGTCAGCGGAGTTGGCCTCCCAGCGCAGCAATGCCAGAAGAGACGGATCCGTTAGTGCCGGAGAGAAACGGTGAGTGTTGTGATGACCTCAAGCTCGTGGCTGGTCAATTGCAATGCTGTGGTTTTCTTTGTTGCTGTTAATTTGATACTTTTAATTTGTGGACTGGTCGATGAGGAATTATAAAGCTGGGCTCTTATGCAACCCGCGTAGTCACCACATGGCTTGCTCGTTCTGTTCATTGTTGTGAGTGTGATATTTTGAATCAATGGAGATCTCTTTTGTGCTGCCTCAGACCAGCTTGTAATAATGCTGTATACAACCAAACACCTCTGCTAGCAATGATTAATGGTGAAGTTTGCCATGACTATCATGGGCTGTGCCTACTAATACATAGTTTATAACTTACAACTTAAAATAAACTGAATTGTTTATATTTATTCTACGGGAGCAGTTGGCAGGAGCCCCTACAATTATATAGCTAAATTAATCACTCCCGCAACATGACGCGTGGTCATGTGACGTTGGAAGCCAATGCTGTGACTGTTGTGTTTATGAAGATTTATATTTTGCAAGCTCATATGATGCAACTCGTATGTAATAGAGCTGGAGAGAAGACTTCCTTGTCTGCAACAAGTCCTGACATTATAGAGACGCGTGTGCGCGTGTATTGCATTGTGTGTGTGTTCTAGTAGAGAAGGTCATTGCATTAGCTGCTGCCATTTATAGCAATGGCATTGTGTGTGTGTGTGTGTGTGTGTGTGTGTGTGTGTGTGTGTGTGTGTGAGGGAGTTTGTGTATTAAATGGCAATACAATTAGTCTATGAATATACTTAAGTCTAATCTAATGGTTGGCAGGTGGTTGGGTCATTAGTGAATTTGTTTGTTGTTGTTAACCACTGAGTGCACCCACTCTAATGTAAACTTCAAGTATGTCCTGGAGATTATTGGTAATTCCACGTCTGGATGTGGTATATTGTATGTGTGCATTATAGGAAAGTGAGGGCTTCAACAAGAAATCACTTTTTGAATTACACGTTTGTCAGCATTTAACTACAGTGTGCCGGATTTTCCTTTGAGCAGTTACACATATGTGACCGTCTACAGGAAAACCGGGCACAACGCGGCACCCTTCGAAAAAAATTTTTTTTGCACTTACAGAGTTGTCGGCGTCCAGATATTGAGCTCTCCAAGTTTTATCGTCGTAGCTTAAGTCGTTCCCACTATAATAGACCTAACCGTTCCCTTCCGTCGGCTTGAAACAATACATTTTTAAGAAATCGATCGATCTTTTCTCAATATTTACGCAAGCCGCGTTGTGCCCGGTTTTCCTGTAGACGGTCACATATGATATAAAATGTTTCAATTGAGCATTTCTATTCAATTTATAATCTTGTTATCAGCAATTCTCCAAGGATTATGTATGTGTTTGTTTATAGATCTCGTTGTTCGAGCAACGCTGCGGAGATGTGCCCACTCGATTCACTCTGACTTGGATGGTGAGCACATCGCCAGTCGTCTGAATCAGGAGAACATCCTGCCACTAGCTGCAGTTCCCTACGTCCATCGCATTCTCCCGCCAGACAATCCCGGCAGACAGGCGACTAACATCATGTTGTGGCTGCAGAGAGCTACGAGGGAGGAGTTTGAGCAGTTTATAGCCATCGTCAAGGAGATGGGGCAAAGAAGTCGACCACTTGAAGATCTGGGACAGAAATTAGAAGAAGAATACGTGAAACTACGGGACAACCCAGGTGGGCCTTATTATGGGATAGAGAGAAATTGAAGGCTGTATATGACGTACACGGGCTCACTAAATAGAATTTGAGTATTAGTGATACGAGACCAGAAGACACTCTAAATCAACTTTCATTCTGCCCTCTGGTCATTTGTGATGTACACCATGTACTTGTATATGTCGTTCTAATAGATTAAAGATCCAATTGCTTCTTTTTTTTCTTTTTTCTTTTTTATACATTTCCCATTTCCTGTGAGTAGCTCTGTAGTTTATTAGTTCCGTATCTCTTTCTTTGAGTTCTTTATCACTAGGATCTCTAGTGGGTGTGGTCTCAAGTTTATGAAATATGTCATTAAAAATAATAATGGATCAAGAATTGTTTTCCTTTCTTTGAAATACAGCTGAGTCAGCACTACTCCCATTTACACTGAAGTATGTATGTTAGAAAGCCAAGTCATAAGGTGCATGTATAAGTGGGTGTGTATGAGTGGGTGTGTGAGTGGGTGTGTATGTGGGTGTGAGTGGAAATGTAATCGATTAAAGTGTGCATGTCATCAGTTCTGTGTGTGTGATTCGCTGTGCATGTGTGTGGTTGTATGTGTGTTTGTGTTTGTGTTGAGCAGAAGAAGCCGAGAAAGAAGGGAGAAGATTCAATGAAGATATGGCAGCCATGATAGCACAGCTAAATCCTCCATGTAAGTCAAGGTTATCTAGTGAGGGACAAGAGGAGGTGGAGACTTCATACGAGATAAAGAGGAGGGGCTTAATTGGCGAGCGAGCGAGACACTCTCAGGGGTAACATAATTGAAAATTGGGTATGTTTGTTTGTTATCGAGCGAGGTGGACAATGCAAAATCATGCTCAATATATGTGTGTGTGGGTTGTACGTATGCCCTTTAAACATGCGGGCGGGATTTTTTTTTATCCTAAAAACACGGCTTTTTAAGCTTGAACCCTGTTTCTTCTGATACTACAGCATTAACCCTTTGCGTACGATCGTCACGAATTCGTGACCGCCGTAACTTAACGCGCGCGTACGATGTCACGAATCAGTGACACACCGGGTGCGTCAAGAGAATACGGCTGTCACGAATTCGTGACAAGCTCTTTCCTGCTCTGTTATTACAGTTACAGAGCGCTAAAACTTTCAGTAGCTTACATAGTATACATTTTGCAATCTCTATTCTACAAAATAAGTCTTATAAAATAAGTATAACTTATATCAAGTGCACCAACTACATAAAAAAAAAAATTTTCTACACTTTGTGTCTAGCTATTTTCAAATAGAACATCTACTAAGAAGTAAAGGCCTAAAGTAGCTAGAAATAAGCAAACTAAAACTAGAACTTACACTTGGGTGTGATTTCTCCCATAAATATAAGCTAAAAAAATAGCTAACAAACTATGGCCTCCTCGATAATTCCAACTAAGTTTGTATTCAAAACAACTCTATAAACTATAAACTAACGAATTACCATAGCTACAACGCTAGAGGCAGATTATTTGAGGCCTAACACAAAAGAAACACTCGCCCGTTTTCTTTTTCCACGTGTCGAACTCCACTGGTACAACGTCGTCGTCTCGGGCAACTAATTGGTTTTACGGCGTGCACGTATTTAATTACATAATTGCTCGCCCGCGTTCGTCCGCAAAGGGTTAAGAAAGTCTTACTTGAAACTTGGGCTCCAACTTGTGAGATAATTCCTGCAAAACGCTTGTTTTTCAAGTCCCAAAAAGGTACTGCGACTAGTTACTATGACATTGAAAAACCTTTACCAGATTTAATTTCAAAACTTCGTCGTTTTTGGGGGCTGTTAAAAATGGCGCTTGTTGGGTGTCAAGTGCCACTGGTAGCTAGGGCTAGGGCTAGTGCCACTGGTAGCCCGTATGGATGAATAATCATTCTAAGGAAGTCACCATTACTTGGAAGAAGCTGAAGTGAGTAGTTCCTTACTTGTTAGCTAAAATTACAGAAATAACTCTGGCTATCATTTTTTTTTGTTAGAGCTGTGAGCTTGTTCACCAGTTACTGGTAATTGAGGTAGTCAGAATGGCTGAACTTGGATACTACATAAGTTACTACTACTCAAGAAAATGAGGTAAGAAAGTAATTTTGTATTTGTTTGCTAAAATAATGGTTTTTGTTTTGTAGCTGAGAGCTCGTTGTCAAGAATTACTGGTAATTCAGATGGTTAAAATAGCTTAAATTTGTAACTACAAAAGTTACCAACTGAGGAAATTGAGGCTAGTAGTAATTCCATATTTTTTTGGCTAATATTACAACAAGAACACTGGCCTATTTATTTTGTAACTGAGAGCTTGTTCAAGAGTTACTGGTAATTGAGGTAATCAGACTTGCTCAAATTTGATACTACATAAGATACCATTACTCAGGTAAGAGTGTAGTTTGGTATTTGTGTTTGCGAAAATTAATGGTCAACTGCTATTACACTGTTTTTGCATGAATTACACTAAAATATAAATTCTGTAGTAACAATACTGTAGTTTTAACTAAGCAGGCTTGCTCGATATTTGTACTCAAGCACACCACTAGTTTATATATATGTTTGGACGTACGTATGTTATTTTGTACTTTGACCCTCGCATATTTTTTGTGTTCGCTCTGTGCTCGACCCCGTCCCAAACTTCACTAAACAGAATCCTCCAGTTTAGCGATCATTACCCGATCACCTTAGAAATTGAATTGTTTACTGCTTTGAATTTTTTTTGCGGGTGCAGTTTAAACTCAAAAACTTATGGGAGCTCCATTTCTATTCGAGTTAGTGACGGTGGTAAGTTAATGCGCTATTTGTCACAGTTATAAGCCCTACTCAACAGCATTTACTTGAAAATTCATTGTCCACTAGACGAACCACGAAGGTAAGTCTTGCGTAGGAATGTTCAGTTGTGTGAAAGCATTGTGCATTACAACTACTATACAAAGAAAAAGTTTAAATAACATGACTTGATTTTGTTGCTTCTTTTTCAATTCAAACAGTTGAGGGGAGCGGTTACTATGGCATTGAATCCCCTTTACCGTATATACGTAATTTAAAAACTCGACTTTATTTTAGTAGCTTGAGTGTTAGTTGTTAAAATCAATCATTTAACAATAGTGTAGTTTAAGGCTCGCTCGCCATTTGTGCTCAAGCACACCACTAGTTAAGTTTGATAACTTAGTGTCAGCTGTGATAGGACAGTGTGATGTCGTGTGTGGGGGTGAGGGGGGTGAGTGTTCAACCGTTGGAGTTAGGAGTAGGCTGTAGCATGTGGGAGAGGGGCTACAGCATGTGAGGGAGGGGCTACAACATGTGAGGGAGGGGCTACAGCATGTGAGGGAGGGGCTGCAGTATGTGAGGGAGGGGCCACAGCATGTGAGGGAGGGGCTGCAGCATGTGAGGGAGGAGCTGCAACATGTGAGGGAGGGGCTACAGCATGTGAGGGAGGGGCTACAGCATGTGAGGGAGGGGCTGCAGCATGTGGAGGGAGGGGCTACAGCATGTGAGGGAGGGGCTGCTACAGATGTGAGGGAGGAAGCTGCAAGGGAGGGCAGTGAGACAGCAGAGGGAGGGGCTTACTGCAACATGCTATTGAGGGAGGGGCTGCATGTGAGGGAGGGGCTGCAGCATGTGAGGGAGGGGCAGCATGCAGCATGTGAGGGAGGGGCAGCATGTGAGAGGAACTGCAGTGAGGGAGGGGCTGCAGCATGTGAGGGAGGGGTGCAGCATGTGAGGAGGGGCTGCAGCATTGAGGGAGGGGCTGCAGCATGTGAGGGAGGAGCTGCAGCATGTGAGGGAGGGGCTGCAACATGTGAGGGAGGGGCTGCAGCATGTGAGGGAGGGGCTGCAGCATGTGAGGGAGGGGCTGCAGCATGTGAGGGAGGGGCTGCAGCATGTGAGGGAGGGGCTGCAGCATGTGAGGGAGGGGCTGCAGCATGTGAGGGACGGGCTGCAGCATGTGAGAGAGTATTGGCAAGTGTGTGTGTGTGTGTGTGTGTGTGTGTGTGATAGAGAGAGCATCTTGTCACTCATATAATATCCTGTTTTCTTATAGCCTCGTGTCCTGTAGTTTGTGAGATGTTCTGTTGGCCAGTCTTCCTGCCACTCACTCTTCTGTACCTCCTCTCTCTAATCATTGTGTGTCCGACCGTCTATTTCAAACTCTGGATTGTAGCCCTGCCTCCCAATCCTGCCAACATCTTGCCCACTCTCATCACTGGAACTGCCATTGCTGAGATTAAACTTAGTGGCAACATATCCATGGTAACAGTGGCATTAAACTGCTCCGGGCAAGTCTTGGTGACGAGCGACTTTGACTGCAGTGAGTTGAAGCGTACGTCCAATTATCAGAGTGCCCCTCCCTCTCCAATGCAGTACCTTCTGTCTGGCTCGCTCATCCACGTATACTATGACATCCCTTACCAACCCCACAAGTTCGCTATCATCCAGTCTCTGGATACATTCAGGCAGAAGTGCACTTGTGCTAGTGATACTTATGATTACTGTTTCGATGCTAAGTCGCATCTAAGCCCTCGGGAAGACCAAAGTGAAGAATGCAAGAGACATTGTCAAGAAGACACATTGTGTCCTAGCCAGCTGGCAGGACCCAGCAACCTTAATGGCATCCAATGTCTGTCTAACTTGAGCTCTCACTTTACCGTGTCCGCTAATGACTTCTACTATCTAGAGTTCGGAGAGCACCAATGTCCGCGGACTAGATCTGTGACAGCTCTGTCATACAACATTGAAGAGTTGCCTTCTGGCAGGTTTTCTAGCCACAGTCTGACTCAGAGTGACCCTAACAGTCCTTACTCTACCAGCTTCAAGATGCCAGACAGCGAGTCTGGTAAGGGGTGTGTACTACTGGATGTGCAGTGTCTTAGTGACAGAGTTGCTTACACCATCGAGTACAACGCCACTGTCACTCCAGTTGAGGCCAACAACTTCCACAGCTTCCTTGCATGGGGAGTCATGGCAACGGTGGGCGTGGTGCTGGCAATCGGACTAGGAGTCACTTTTTGTTGGAGATTTGCTAAACGACGTAAACTGGTGAATCTAGAACATCACAGCCACACCCACTTCATCGTGGCTGACACCACTTAATAGGTTTTAATAGCTGTCCAATTTGTTTATACAGTTGTTGGTGGTGCTGCTATAATAATAATAATAATAATAATAATGATAATAATAATAATAATAATAATAATGATAATAATAATAATAATAATAATAATAAATTGAGTAGCTAATGATATTCGTCATAACTGTACATACATGTCATTATGAAATATTTCTTTGCACACACACAGAGTCCAGATTTCAATCATAAAGTTCACTTGACAATTAAATGAGGAGGTCCCTTAGTTATTTCTCATTAATTATTCCAGCAACACAACTTCCCTGCTAACTGGTCTAAGTTGCTATTCAATTTCCTCATTTGGTACTTGAGATTAAACTGGAGTCTGCCTTCCAGTGCCAGCATAGTTAATGGATTGGTGAAGACGATCTGGTTTAAGACTCTGACTTAGTAATAATGAGGTCTCCATCTGTTGCTAAGCAAGCCATGAAGTAAGGCTCTGTAGCTGACCAACATCTGCTGACTTGTTGCTTTAACTACATTAGAGGTTGTGAGGTGAGACTCTTGATTGTTTTACACAGAAAGAACTAATTAATTAAGTTTCTTTAGTGTGGAATGGTGGTAAGGATTCGGTAGGCGCGGGGTAAGCAAGGTTGTACTTGTCGATATTATAACGTTGTGCGCACACCACACAATTAAATTGGTACATAATTGATTAATACAATTGTCACTTTTCTCTACTGGAGTAGGTTGAATAGGAGGTAGTAATAGGTACTGGTAAAAGTGTTATATGGTGGTAATACCAGCTAATTACCGCCAGACTTATTGGAGCTGATATCAAACGACAAAAATGTGATAACGTTAATTGAAAATACGGGCGGAAAGTTCCTACACTACGCCGTGGAAGGTCCCAAACAATAACAATTCTATTCACAGCTCAGCCTGCTCTCTGTGGCTACTGATCCGTTTCTCGCCGAATTAGTTCATCCGCTTCCGCTAAACTGTGGGCTGGGGCACAAAAACTCTTTGATCGCCGGGGGCGCTGCGCGTTTGGTAACGCAGCTAAAAAGTTTACGCAGAAAATCGACTTCTCGCCTCTGACGCTCGCTAGCTGCTGCGGCCTGCGGAGATCCTGTAAGAGATGGCGTCCAATCTCAACGTTGCAGTGGTCTTTCTGACTGTAGCTGGATTATACTTCAGTGAAGCAGCACTAAATTCTTGCAGAAATGTGCCTGGGTTTGAACTACCAGGGGACAAGTGAGTGACCTCAAAATATTTAGCCTTGCATTTGGTCATTTTAGTGATAGTGCTGCTTGTCTGCCAGTTGGGTTGAATGCATCCCTGTACTCTGGATTAGCTGTAGCTCATACACTACCAAAAGGCCTACTGCAGTTTAATTTATAAACACTTGCTAAAATATAAATATATTTATTTACCATGCTTTTTTCTTAAATTAATAGTTATTGGTCTATAATAAGTTGTTGTTGCACAGGTAGAATGCAATGAATTCCATCAGTAAATCCTTTTTTTTTTTTTTTTTTTTTTTTTTTTGGCTTGTAAAACCTTTATGGAATATAATATCCAATTATATGAAAAACATGCTACCTAAAAGGGAAACAAAACTGAGGCTACATGCCTGGATGACTAATTTAACCACCACAACTACATTTTTTAAGTGGTTATGACATCACTGCCCAGTAAAAAAAAATAATGCAGCTGGTTTTATCATGGCAGTCAGCAGAGTCCTTAGAAAGAGAAGTAGGCCTTACTACAAAGAACCATCTTTGGCAGACATTTATGTAATTGACTTCAAGAGAGCTAAGCAGCATACTGAAGAAGAAGATACTAATATATCTACGGCCATTGCTAAACATGCAGTTCAGGTCTTCAGAAAATTGTTCTCCTTCACATTTCTCTGGACCCTTAGAGATTTATTAAGAATTAGGGAATAAAATCAAAAAAGCATTAAACGAATCGAGAAAGGATTCTCCAGTTGTTCGAATAAGTGTGTCCTTCAAACAGCTAGCGTTTAATAGTGATTTGGAGATGTTAGGCACAAAGAAGCAAAAAATTCGTGGAGTGCAACATTACAAAATAAAACAATATCAAGACCTAGACGGTCTTCTCGGTAAAAACTGGCATTATAGAGGTCTAAATAGTAGTGGAGACTTTGGCTATGTAATTCTTAATACTGTTGATTTTTATATTTATACTGCACACACTTTAACAGAATATTTTCCTTCTCCATCCTTTATACCACAAAAAAAGCACACGTCACATGAGACATATTTTAATTTTTTGTTTCATTAGGGGTGATGGTACACCTAGCATGTTTGGGAAGGACAAGAATATATTTTAAACTAGTCATTAAGTTCTGTCAACATCATGAAATATATACAAATATGAACAAAAGTTTACAGTGATTGAGCAAATATGACGTAAGTATAACACTTAGCTAGTACAAAAAAAAAAGAATACCAATAAATGTTTATGAAATTTCTTTCTCTATTGCACTTTATTTGGTTGTCTTAAGTTTATTGCAAGTGCAGATATTGTGCCCTCTACCTTTACAACCACTGCAAGAATGGATTTCTTTAGTACGGCCAAAATTTTGAAGGTCTTCTACACGATTAAGTTTGAACAGTAATTGTGTTAATGCCTCATGATCACGGTGATTAGTACTTCTGAAATAATCCTTTGTTATGTCATCATTTAATTTTTCCAAACTTTGCTGAGAGAATGGAGACAAGGATCCATAAATTTCCAGAAATTCTGGTACATGGCTTACTAAATAGCTGTACAATAATATTCAAAATTAGTCACAGAGGCCATATACAGGTCACAGATAGCTATTCTAAAATATTCAAGAAAACTTCTTGCTCACTTGCAAGGATACCATTGTTACCGCCTAGCAGGAACAGGCACCACCACCACCAAAGCTATTGAACACTCGCAAACACCTCTTAGCACCTGCTCAATTTGCTCGCTAGTTAACTACCCGCAACAAAAACCGTTAATGGCACCACTTAACCAGTGTGGAAACCCAATGAATTAGGTATTGGTTGACAGAGCAGAACTCATGGGTCTCGAATCCGACCGTAACTTTTTGATATATATTAAGTGAAAAACAATAAAGAAATTTTAAACTGAGCAAACAAAAACACAATAGAAAAATGTATGGTGACTACGGCAGGGTCGATCAACTTTCTGCCGAGATGGCGGATGGTTGCGGGCGTCCCTATAGCTTCCCACTTGTCCAGGAGCACACTGAGGTATTGAAGAATGTTAGGAGAACCGTAGCCAGTGAATATTTCGTTCTGTATTGAGTACAGCAAGAGAAAACCTCTATAAGATAGTAAGATTGACATTGTAATGTATTGGAACTTAACATGATGTACGTTTTTGGGGGTGTGTACTTTTAGAAACATTTGTATTACTAATGTCCAACATTGTTTGACATGTTTACACTTCCAATTCACAGCTAGTGAAAATATTGCAGCTTCAAGAAAAGAACCTCTACATCTTGTAAGCAAGCTTGCATCAGCAACATGTTCATGAAGACTACTACACTAGTGGTGTGCTTGAGCACAAATGGCGAGCGAGCTTAAAACTACACTATTGTTAAACTTGATTTAACTTCTATCACTCAAGCTACTAAAATAAAGTCGAATTTTTTTTAATTGCATATATACAGTAAACGCATTCCGCATTCAATGCCATAGTAACCACTCCCCGCAACTGTTTCAATTGAAAAAAATAGCAAAATCAAATCACGTTATTTAAACTTTTTCTTTGTGATATTCTTAGTAGTAGATGTAAGCACAATTCTTTCACACAACTGGACATACCTACGCAATTACTCTGGTGGACAATGAATTTTCAAGTAAATACTGTTGCATAGGGCTCATTACTGTGACAAATAGTGTATTAACTTACCACCCGCTACTAACTCAAATAGAAATAAAACTCCGGTAAGTTTTTTAGTTTTAACTGCACCCGCAAGAAATTCAAGGCAGTAAACAATTCAATTTCTAGAATGATATGGGTAATGACCAATAACCAGAGGATTCTGTTTAGTGAAGTTTGGGACGGGGTCGAACACCGAGCTAACGCAAAAATACGAGAGGGTCAAAGTACAAAATGACATACATACATCCAAACACATATATAAAACAAACATCGCTGATTTTCAATTGTGTTACCCTGAGAGTGCTCGCTCGCTCACCAACTGGCACTTACATCCAAATAGACTAGAAAAATAGTTGGTGAGCCTGTTTGGCAACAGGAAATAAGATGTACATGTGTATGTGTTTACTAATGTAAATATTTAGCTGGAGGTTATCTACAAGGTTGTGTACACTAAGAGTTATTAATGATGTTGTAGGGGTAAGTGACCACTTGTCTCTTTGTCCTACACGTCTATTTGGTCATCACAGCTTGGCATTTTGTTTGTTTGTTTGTTTGTTTGTTTGCTTGTTTGTTTGTTTGTTTGTTTGCTTGTTTGTTTGCTTGCAGTTCCTACATCACGTATGACTACACTGTGGATGCAGGAACTAATAATTGTAATGGAGTCACGAGAAAGTGTTCAGGGTCCGTTCCCTCTTTGATACAGAGGTCATGGTTCATTAATCCTGTCAAAAGTCAGTTTGGTAAGGAGATATAATTACTATATATATATATATATATATATATATTTACTATCAAGTAGCTGCCTTGTTACACAGTGGTGCTGATAAACATTCACAAATTGAGAATGCAAGTAGCATAGGTGTTTCTATTCATTGTCATCCTCTACCATTTCAGTCAGTTTTTGTAGGTTTTCTTGACCCGTGTAATCATGAATATATGCACTATCATAGTTTATACTGATGATACTTTACCAGGCTCAGCTAATGAATTATTCATGAATACACTTACCATCATCATTGCCGTAACAGGCAGACAGGCTTATTATTAGTAGTACCATGGTATGTTCAAACTGTCCAATCAGATTGCTCAATTTGGAATATATTTCATACCTACCTCCTAGGAGGTGAATGAGTCAACAATCCAATCCAGTTAATTGAGAGTGCATTTCCTATAGCCTAGACCCATGGTACAAGTCAGTTGCACCCCTCCCCTATAGCCTAGACCCATGGTACAAGTCAGTTGCACCCCTCCCCTATAGCCTAGACCCATGGTACAAGTCAGTTGCACCCCTCCCCTATAGCCTAGACCCATGGTACAAGTCAGTTGCATCCCTCCCCTATAGCCTAGACCCATGGTACAAGTCAGTTGCACCCCTCCCCTATAGCCTAGACCCATGGTACAAGTCAGTTGCACCCCTCCCCTATAGCCTAGACCCATGGTACAAGTCAGTTGCACCCCTCCCCTATAGCCTAGACCCATGGTACAGGTCAGTTGCACCCCTCCCCTATAGCCTAGACCCATGGTACAAGTCAGTTGCACCCCTCCCCTATAGCCTAGACCCATGGTACAAGTCAGTTGCACCCCTCCCCTATAGCCTAGACCCATGGTACAAGTCAGTTGCACCCCTCCCCTATAGCCTAGACCCATGGTACAAGTCAGTTGCACCCCTCCCCTATAGCCTAGACCCATGGTACAAGTCAGTTGCACCCCTCCCCTATAGCCTAGACCCATGGTACAAGTCAGTTGCACCCCTCCCCTATAGCCTAGACCCATGGTACAAGTCAGTTGCACCCCTCCCCTATAGCCTAGACCCATGGTACAAGTCAGTTACACCCCTCCCCTATAGCCTAGACCCATGGTACAAGTCAGTTGCACCCCTCCCTTATGCCTAGACCCATGGTACAAGTCAGTTGCACCCCTCCCCTATAGCCTAGACCCATGGTACAAGTCAGTTGCACCCCTCCCCTGTAGCCTAGACCCATGGTACAAGTCAGTTGCACCCCTCCCCTATAGCCTAGACCCATGGTACAAGTCAGTTACACCCCTCCCCTATAGCCTAGACCCATGGTACAAGTCAGTTACATCCTTCCTTTGGTCAGGGAATGGGAGGAGCTAGGTCAGGGAATGGGAGGAGCTAAGTCAGGGAATGGGAGGAGCTAGGTCAGGGAATGGGAGGAGCTAAGTCAGGGAATGGGAGGAGCTAGGTCAGGGAATGGGAGGAGCAGGTCAGGGAAGGGAGTCGCTAGTCAGGAATGGGATAGCTAGTCAGGATGGGAGGAGTTTAGTCAGGGAAGTGGGGATGACTAGGTCAGGGAATGGGATGGCGCTAGGGTCAGTGAAGGAGCTCGGTCAGGGCATGGGAGGATCTAGCAGGAATGGAGGAAGCTAGGTCAGGGAAGGGAAGGAGCTAGGGTCAGGGAATGGGGAGCTAGGTCAGGAATGGGAGAGCTAAGAAGTCGGGCATGGAGGAGCTAGGTAGGAATGGGAGGAGCTAGGTCAGGATGGGAGGAGCTAGGTCAGGATGGGAGGAGGCTAGTCAAGGAATGGGAGGAGTCTAGGTCAGGAATGGGAGGAGTTAGGTCAGGAAATGGGAGGAGCTAAGTCAGGAATGGAGGGCTAATTCTGAATGGGAGGAGGCTAGGTCAGGGGAATGGGAAGACTAGGTCAGGAATGGGAGGATTTAGGTCAGGGAATGGAGGAGCTAGGTCAGGAATGGTAGGAGCTAGGTCAGGAGTGGGAGGAGCTGGTCTGAATGGGAGGAGCTGGTCAGGGAATGGGAGGAGCTAGTTCGGAATGTGAGGAGCTAGGTCAGGAATGGAGGAGTTACGGTCATTGAATGGGGAGGAGCTAAGTCAGGGGAATGGGAGAGCTAGGTCAGGAATGGAGGAAGCTAGGTCAGGAAGGGAAGGTAGTTAGGTCAGGGCGGAGCTAGGTCAGGGACTGGGAGGAGCTAGGTCGGGGAATGGGCGGAGCTAGGTCAGGGAATGGGAGGAGCTAGGTCAGGGAATGGGAGGAGCTAGGTCAGGGAATTGGAGGCGCTAGGTCAGGGAATGGGAGGAGCTAGGTCAGGGAATGGGAGGAGCTAGGTCAGGGAATGGGAGGAGCTAGGTCGGGGAATGGGAGGAGCTAGGTCAGGGAATGGGAGGAGCTAGGTCAGGGAATGGGAGGAGCTAGGTCAGGGAATGGGAGGCGCTAGGTCAGGGAATGGGAGGAGCTAGGTCAGGGAATGGGAGGAGCTAGGTCAGGGAATGGGAGGAGCTAGGTCAGGGAATTGGAGGCGCTAGGTCAGGGAATGGGAGGAGCTTGGTCAGGGAATGGGAGGAGCTAGGTCAGGGAATGGGAGGAGCTAGGTCAGGGAATGGGAGGAGCTAGGTCGGGGAATGGGAGGAGCTAGGTCAGGGAATGGGAGGAGCTAAGTTAGGGAATGGGAGGAGTTAGGTCAGGGAATGGGAGGAGTTAGGTTAAGGAGTTACAAGCTTTGTAAAATGAGGCATAGAATATGAGTAAAAAATTTGTACAGGGACTCATTACCGAGATAGATCGTTGGAGATCTACAAAATCCAGTGTCCACCTGAAGCTAGGATTCTCCATCTATTTACCCAGGAGTTGGACGTTGAGTTGGTGACAGGCTCTTTGTGTACAGCGTAAGTCTAAATATCTGATATTAGAATGTTTTGGTAAAACATTAATTGAATTACAAATGCAAGAAGTTGGAAAATATTTTCTGTTAGCCAAAAATTGTGTGCAAGGAGATAGTTCTCACAGCTGGTCCTCTCTAAAGTGTCGTTATATTTCAATGGAATGTGTTTGTGTGTGTGTTTGTACAGCAATGACTTTGTCACCATTGAATATGGACAATCTTCCACTGGGTCTTTCTGTGGGTCTAACATACGAAGCAACGACCTCTACAATTTTGGTACGTATTGGATGTCAATCCTGAGAGCTGAACATGGTGGAGATAATTCTTCAGCAATTGGTAGTTGTAAAGAAAGCCTGTTCCCCTGAATCTGACTGATGTAATAACTGATGACTTCAACTAAACTTGTTAAGTTCATAGTTGAAATGTCGCATTAGCTGAAAATAATCTGAAGTGAGTCACTGTAATACCATACTTTTTTATCAAAGATATCACTGTACCATATGTTGTAAAGATATCACTGTACCATATGTTGTAAAGATATCACTGTACCATATGTTGTAAAGATATCACTGTACCATATGTTGTAAAGATATCACTGTACCATATGTTGTAAAGATATCACTGTACCATATGTTGTAAAGGTTGGGGAATAGGAAACTTGTAATCATAGAAAACAGAATCTAACACACACTTTGTTTCGTTTTGTTTTTCTTTTGCTCGTTTGTTAAGAAGTTATTTTAATTACATTAAAGGAGTTGACAAAACAATTACCCTCTAATGATTGAGGATCATCCTTATTCATTTATAGTTTTGAAGGTTTGTCAACTTGTCTGGCATGTGGTCAATTGGAATGTAATATGAATGTTGTGCATGCACATGTGTTCATAGGTCGTGGCGTGCTAGTAAATGAAGGAAACGCAACCATTACCTTCTGTACAGATGGAATGAGAAATGTAAGTTCATCTATAGTATCCATGGCGATAAAAACAAGTTATGACACATGTATGACGACGAAGAACAATCTCATGATCGTCATAAACTACAGAGCATAATCAGTAATCCAGTGGTATGATTTCCTGTTTACCAGCAGTTTCCTGTGGTATGATTTCCTGTTTATCAGCAGTTTCCTGTGGTATGACTTCCTGTTTATCAGCAGTTTCCTGTGGTATGACTTCCTGTTTACCAGCAGTTTCATGTAGTATGATTTCCTGTTTATCAGCAGTTTCCTGTGGTATGACTTCCTGTTTACCAGCAGTTTCATGTCATATGATTTCCTGTTTACCAGCTGCTTCCTATGGTATGATTTCCTGTTTACCAGCAGTTTCCTGTGGTATGACTTCCTGTTTACTAGCAGTTTCATGTAGTATGATTTCCTGTTTACCAGCTGTTTCCTGTGGTATGATTTCCTGTTTACTAGCAGTTTCCTGTGGTATGACTTCCTGTTTACCAGCAGTTTTCTGCGGTATGATTTCCTGTTTGACAAATTTCTTGTGGTATCATTTCCTATTTGAAGACAGTTTCCTGTGGTATCATTTCCTATAATATGATTTTTATAAGCAGTTTCCTATAATATGATTTCCTGTTTACCAGCAGTTTCCTGTGGCATGATTTCTTGTTTACCAGCAGTTTTCTGTGGTATATTTCCTGTTTACAAGCAGTTTCCTGTGGTATAACTTCCTGTTAATCAGCAAATTCCTGTGGTATCATTTCCTGTTTACAAGCAGTTTCCTGTGGTATAACTTCCTGTTAATCAGCAAATTCCTGTGGTATCATTTCCTGTTTACAAGCAGTTTCCTGTGGTATAACTTCCTGTTAATCAGCAAATTCCTGTGGTATCATTTCCTGTTTACAAGCAGTTTCCTGTGGTATAACTTCCTGTTTGACAACAGTGGAAGAGTTTGCAGTGTCGTAGAGTTTGCAGTGTCGTAGAGTTTGCAGTGTCGTAGAGTTTGCAGTGTCGTAGAGTTTGCAGTGTCATGGAGTTTTAAATCCTCTGTAGTTTCAGGTATAGCCTGCTGCTTGATGACATTTCCTTGATTTGTTTTAGTTTGAAGGATTTGTCATACGAGCAACTTGCATTGACCCAAGGAGAACTGATGTAGGTGGATGTGCCTCATTCCCTTTCTTCTTCGAGTGGGACAGAGACTTTGTGGACATTAGTGGACGGACATTCCAGAGAGTAAGACAAAATAATGAAGTCACCGTTATAGCTATGATGTCACTGCTATGACGTCACTATTAATAGCTATGTTGTCACTATTAATAGCTAAGCTATTACTGTTAATAGCTATGATGTCACTGTTAACAGCTATGCTATCACCGTTAATAGCTATGATGTCACTGTTAATAGCTGTGATGTCACTCTTAATAGCTATGTTGTCACTGTTAATAGCTATGATGTCACTGTTAATAGCTATGATGTCACTGCTATGACGTCACTATTAATAGCTATGTTGTCACTATTAATAGCTAAGCTATTACTGTTAATAGCTATGATGTCACTGTTAACAGCTATGATGTCACTGTTAATAGCTGTGATGTCACTCTTAATAGCTATGTTGTCACTGTTAATAGCTATGATGTCACTGTTAATAGCTATGATGTCACTGCTATGACGTCACTATTAATAGCTATGTTGTCACTATTAATAGCTAAGCTATTACTGTTAATAGCTATGATGTCACTGTTAACAGCTATGATGTCACTGTTAATAGCTGTGATGTCACTCTTAATAGCTATGTTGTCACTGTTAATAGCTATGATGTCACTGTTAATAGCTATGATGTCACTGTTAATAGCTATGATGTCACTGTTAATAGCTATGATGTCACTGTTAATAGCTATGATGTCACTGTTAATAGCTATGATGTCACTGTTAATAGCTATGATGTCACTGTTAATAGCTATGATGTCACTGTTAATCGAATTATGATGTCACTGTTAAGCTGTGATGTGTATGTGTGTGTGTTATATAGCCAGCGCAAACAGTAACAAATAGGATTCATAAGCGAAGTGCTGGTGAGCCACTAAAGCCTTCGTATCAGACGTTGATGAAGCGTCTCCAGTTATTCAATCTCAAATATCAACTCCAGCCAGTAATCAGGGAGAAGAAATCCATAGATTTTGTGTTCCTTTTCCTCATGGAAGGACAGTCTGCCACTTACGTCAACAAGTAATTGCGTTAACTTAATATCGTTTTGTTGCTATTCTAGTAGAATATTACATCCAGAGAATGAAGTAATTCAATTTCGTTGTACTGTTTGATAATAGCAATAATTATCATTAGGCATTTCAACTCTGTCAAGTCTTCATCAATGATTGTGAATATGACATTAAAAATCACTTTCCTTTAATATCGATGTAACAATATCAGAGAGTGCAGTAGCATTCACGATTTAGATTTGACTACCCCTTTCCCATAGGAGTAATACAAAATTCACTTCACATTACATCTGGTTTCAGTCAAAAATAATTAAAAAACAGTGACTAGTTGTATTTTGAGTCTCTAATGATATCCAATTTCTAATCCACTGAGTGCAAAAATCCAAAAGTTATAAAATTAATAAAGAAATCAAGTTTGTCCATATCATCAACTTCTCCTTGAACCAGCCTTGGAAAACTGTAAGAATTTCTCGGGCTACTAATAGCATAAATCAGTAGCACTTTTTCCAACGTCATAGGTCCAACTGCCTTAAATACATTAATTTTTTTAAATAATAAATAAAAATTAAAAAATAAAGAAACATTTAAAAATTTACGATTTCTCAAAAAGTTGGGGATCAAGAAAGACAAAGTCAAGTTAAGTCTGACAACATTCTGAACTTTTAAAGTTAACAATGGCAAGTTCAAATTAACACTTTGGCTTTAACTTCTATTTTCTAGAGCATCTCTACATTTTTTTTCAACGTTTATAAAAAAAAATTTTTTACAACTAGTATACCTATATGTGACCCATTTTCAGAAATCACTTAAACGTAGCATCTAATACTTCTTCTTTTTCTTCCTACCAATAAGTTGCAAGGGGCCTTGGGATGGTGTCTTCCAAATTTGGAATCTGCAGCACAAGTTGATTTCGCCCTACACATCACAACAATGCAGTATTTTGTTCCATTTATTAATTAATGATTTCAAGAAAATGCCACGTAAAGGAGTTGTTAAGGCTGAAGGGCACATTTTGAATTCTGTGAACTTATCACGTGTCTCCGGGACACTGTCTACTAATCAGTTGCTGGTGAGAAGTTAATGGGCTATTTTAAGCCTTTCAAGAAACTAGGCTAGAGAGTTGTAAGGCAAGAATTGCTTGAGTACTTGTATTGTGTAGACAAGCAGGTAAACTAGTAAGACAAAGTTGTTGTTCCTGTGATAAGTGAATAGCCCACCAAAAGATTGCTTAGCAACGCTACGTACACGAGTCTAACTGGCTAGTGTTTTAGCTTCATAGCGTGAGTTCTAGAGCTTGTCAGAGCTTACAACTGCACCATAAGCTAGAGCATTTAGGCTGATATCCCCAAAACTGGTCCCAGATTATACATACACACATACACACACACATACATGCATACATACACACATACACACATATATACATACATACACACATACATACATGCATACACATACATACATACATACATACACACGTACATACATACACCCATACATACACACATACATGCATACACACATACATACATGCATACATACATACACGCATACATACATGCATACATACATACACATACATACATACATACATACATACATAGCATAGTTACCCATACTAACACTTTCATCAACCCTATAAATCAGCCTAAAGGCGGCGAAATGTTTTTCAGCATCCACAGGTAGCTAAAGCCTTACGGGTCAAATTTTTTTCAAAAAAAGTTTACGGCAAAAATGGATAAATAATTGTTAGCTCTAGCTTATGGCGCAGTTGTAAGCTCTGGTGAACTCTAGAACTCACGCTATGAGGCTAGAAACACTTGCCAGTTAGAGTTGTGTACACAGCATTGCTAAGACATCTTTTGGTGGTCTATTCACTTACTGCAGGAAAAATTAACTGTGTCCAACTAATTCACTTACTTAACTACATAATCACATGCTCAAGCATTTCTCATCACATAACTCTGAACATAATTTCTCAAAAGAGGCCTAATTAAAGCCTATTAAACTTCTTTCAATCCGCCTGCAACTGGATTCGTTTGTAGTGTCACCGAGATATGCAGTGATAGTGTATGGAAGATGAGACATGCTCCAAGCCTTAGCAACTCCTTATGCGGCGTTTATCAAAATCAGCAATAATAAATTACTGGATTGTTGTAGGGCAAAGATGGCTTGTATTACAGCTTCCAAGTTTGGACGGCATCCCGAAGTTTCGTGCAACCTACTGGTAGAAAAAAATGAAAAACATTAGATACCACATTTGGTCAATTATCCCAAAAAAATAAAAAACGGTCACATTCATATCCAATTATTTTGTCATTTTTAGTGACTCCGCCTATGACTTCAAACGGTAAGGAAATTGGCGCTTAATAAAAATTGGTCACTTAACAGCGAGTGGTAACGTGAATAGTGGAGCCGAGTGCCAGTCAGAAAAGACATGTAGAGTGCTTAACTAAAAGTGCTAAAAAATGGGAGGGAAACGGGAGCTTAACTAAACCAGCGCTTAATAACGGGTCACTTAACAACATGTATCTACCATGTATCACTGATGTTGAAGAAAAGTTCAAACACACCTAGCACTTGTAGTCAATAATACCATTACTGAAATAGAATTGATTAAATGCTTAAAATTTTTCTAGTGCTTCCTTTTACAACAGTTTTTGGCTTCATCAGTAAAGCGGTTATGACACTAAGCTGAAGAATCCAAAATCCAGTTTTTGAATTAGAGAGTCCACATTTCAAGTAAAAGATGAACAGTTGAAGCTATTGCTCAGCTTAGAAAATAGACATTCAATTGATCAATGAGGCAGACAAGAGTGAGATTATAAAAGATAGTGGTTAGTATTCCTTAATATTGTTACGACACTTTACCAGACGCAAAATCTAATATCGCCCAACCCTACTCTAGAAATGACCACAATAAATACTGAATCTAGGGAGTGTTTGAAACCTTCATGTTGTGCTGTTTGTATGTTGCAGTACTCTGACTATAGACTTTAACAACGGCGACACACGAGTGTTTACCAATATAGGACAAGTGGACGCTTTTAATTCCCTCATCGGGACAAGGAACTTTAAAGAAACATCTAACGGCAGAGTCTTTAATGGACCAGGTATGTAAGTTTAGTGGTTGAGTAGAGCTAGAAATGGATCTGGTGTGTAGATTTAGTAGTTGAGTAGAGCTAGAGGTGGATCTGGTGTGTAGGTTTAGTAGTTGAGTAGAGCTAGAGGTGGATCTGGTGTGTAGGTTTAGTAGTGAGCATAGCTAGAGATGGATCTGGTGTGTAGGTTTAGTAGTGAGTATTAGCTAGAGATGGATCTGGTGTGTAGGTTTAGTAGTTGATTATAGCTAGAGGTGGATCTGGTGTGTAGGTTTAGTAGTGAGCATAGCTAGAGATGGATCTGGTGTGTAGGTTTAGTAGTGAGTATAGCTAGAGATGGATCTGGTGTGTAGGTTTAGTAGTTGATTATAGCTAGAGGTGGATCTGGTGTGTAGGTTTAGTAGTTGAGTAGAGCTAGAGGTGGATCTGGTGTGTAGGTTTAGTAGTTGAGTAGAGCTAGAGATGGATCCGGTGTGTAGGTTTAGTAGTTGAGTAGAGCTAGAGATGGATCTGGTGTGTAGGTTTAGTAGTTGAGTAGAGCTAGAGATGGATCTGGTGTGTAGGTTTAGTAGTTGAGTAGAGCTAGAGATGGATCTGGTGTGTAGGTTTAGTAGTTGAGTAGAGCTAGAGATGGACCTGGTGTGTAGGTTTAGTAGTTGAGTAGAGCTAGAGATGGATCTGGTGTGTAGGTTTAGTAGTTGAGTAGAGCTAGAGATGGACCAGGTATGTAGGTTTAGTAGTTGAGTAGAGCTAGAGGTGGATCTGGTGTGTAGGTTTAGTAGTTGAGTAGAGCTAGAGATGGATCTGGTGTGTAGGTTTAGTAGTTGAGTAGAGCTAGAGGTGGATCTGGTGTGTAGGTTTAGTAGTTGATTATAGCTAGAGATGGATCTGGTGTGTAGGTTTAGTAGTTGATTATAGCTAGAGGTGGATCTGGTGTGTAGGTTTAGTAGTTGATTATAGCTAGAGGTGGATCTGGTGTGTAGGTTTAGTAGTTGATTATAGCTAGAGGTGGATCTGGTGTGTAGGTTTAGTAGTTGATTATAGCTAGAGATGGATCTGGTGTGTAGGTTTAGTAGTGAGTATAGCTAGAGATGGATCTGGTGTGTAGGTTTAGTAGTTGAGTAGAGCTAGAGATGGATCTGGTGTGTAGGTTTAGTAGTGAGTATAGCTAGAGATTGATCTGGTTTGTAGGTTTAGTAGTTGAGTAGAGCTAGAGATGGATCTGGTGTGTAGGTTTAGTAGTTGAGTAGAGCTAGAGGTGGATCTGGTGTGTAGGTTTAGTAGTTGAGTAGAGCTAGAGATGGATCTGGTGTGTAGGTTTAGTAGTTGAGTAGAGCTAGAGATGGATCTGGTGTGTAGGTTTAGTAGTTGAGTAGAGCTAGAGATGGATCTGGTGTGTAGGTTTAGTAGTTGATTATAGCTAGAGGTGGATCTGGTGTGTAGGTTTAGTAGTGAGTATAGCTAGAGATGGATCTGGTGTGTAGGTTTAGTAGTTGAGTAGAGCTAGAGGTGGATCTGGTGTGTAGGTTTAGTAGTTGAGTAGAGCTAGAGATGGATCTGGTGTGTAGGTTTAGTAGTTGATTATAGCTAGAGATGGATCTGGTGTGTAGGTTTAGTAGTTGAGTAGAGCTAGAGATGGATCTGGTGTGTAGGTTTAGTAGTTGATTATAGCTAGAGGTGGATCTGGTGTGTAGGTTTAGTAGTGAGTATAGCTAGAGATGGATCTGGTGTGTAGGTTTAGTAGTTGAGTAGAGCTAGAGATGGATCTGGTGTGTAGGTTTAGTAGTGAGTATAGCTAGAGATGGATCTGGTTTGTAGGTTTAGTAGTTGAGTAGAGCTAGAGATGGATCTGGTGTGTAGGTTTAGTAGTTGAGTAGAGCTAGAGGTGGATCTGGTGTGTAGGTTTAGTAGTTGAGTAGAGCTAGAGATGGATCTGGTGTGTAGGTTTAGTAGTTGAGTAGAGCTAGAGGTGGATCTGGTGTGTAGGTTTAGTAGTTGAGTAGAGCTAGAGATGGATCTGGTGTGTAGGTTTAGTAGTTGATTATAGCTAGAGATGGATCTGGTGTGTAGGTTTAGTAGTTGAGTAGAGCTAGAGATGGATCTGGTGTGTAGGTTTAGTAGTTGATTATAGCTAGAGGTGGATCTGGTGTGTAGGTTTAGTAGTGAGTATAGCTAGAGATGGATCTGGTGTGTAGGTTTAGTAGTTGAGTAGAGCTAGAGGTGGACCTGGTGTGTAGGTTTAGTAGTTGAGTAGAGCTAGAGATGGATCTGGTGTGTAGGTTTAGTAGTTGAGTAGAGCTAGAGATGGACCTGGTGTGTAGGTTTAGTAGTTGAGTAGAGCTAGAGGTGGATCTGGTGTGTAGGTTTAGTAGTTGAGTAGAGCTAGAGATGGATCTGGTGTGTAGGTTTAGTAGTTGAGTAGAGCTAGAGGTGGATCTGGTGTGTAGGTTTAGTAGTTGAGTAGAGCTAGAGATGGATCTGGTGTGTAGGTTTAGTAGTTGATTATAGCTAGAGGTGGATCTGGTGTGTAGGTTTAGTAGTTGATTATAGCTAGAGGTGGATCTGGTGTGTAGGTTTAGTAGTTGAGTAGAGCTAGAGGTGGATCTGGTGTGTAGGTTTAGTAGTTGATTATAGCTAGAGATGGATCTGGTGTGTAGGTTTAGTAGTTGAGTAGAGCTAGAGATGGATCTGGTGTGTAGGTTTAGTAGTTGAGTAGAGCTAGAGATGGATCTGGTGTGTAGGTTTAGTAGTTTAGTAGAGCTAGAGATGGACCAGGTATGTAGGTTTAGTAGTTGAGTAGAGCTAGAGGTGGATCTGGTATGTAGGTTTAGTAGTTGAGTAGAGCTAGAGGTGGATCTGGTGTGTAGGTTTAGTAGTTGATTATAGCTAGAGATGGATCTGGTGTGTAGGTTTAGTAGTTGAGTAGAGCTAGAGGTGGATCTGGTGTGTAGGTTTAGTAGTTGAGTAGAGCTAGAGGTGGATCTGGTGTGTAGGTTTAGTAGTTGAGTAGAGCTAGAGGTGGATCTGGTGTGTAGGTTTAGTAGTTGAGTAGAGCTAGAGGTGGACCAGGTGTGTAGATAGTCAGTAGTCATAGTGATATCCTACATCAAGTATAGTATATGCATGTAATGGATATTGTCTGGGAGAAAGAAATATCAACAAGTTCTGAATTAATTTCAATTTTCTGTGTTGGTTTTGTTTTTCCTACAGCTCGTGTTGAAGTTGATAAACAAAAAGCCATCATAATAGAGATGGGTGAGATATCCATTAACACGGTAAGAGGTGGTAGAGAGAGAGAGAGTATGAAGTGGAATAGCCTAAGGGTTGGATCATGTATAAAGTAACGGTTTCCATAGCTCTATGTTTAATGCAAGCTAATGATGGGAGTGATATTTACAGCTGCTTCATTATAATACATGAACCTACATATTTTGTAGTGTGTGAGTTTCATTATAATACATGAACCTACATATTGTGTAGTGTATGAGTTTCATTATAATACATGAACCTACATATTGTGTAGTGTGTGTTTCATTATAATACATGAACCTACATATTGTGTAGTGTGTGAGTTTCATTATAATACATGAACCTACATATTGTGTAGTGTGTGAGTTTCATTATAATACATGAACCTACATATTGTGTAGTGTGTGAGTTTCATTATAATACATGAACCTACATATTGTGTAGTGTGTGAGTTTCATTATAATACATGAACCTACATATTGTGTGAGTTTCATTATAATACATGAACTACATACTGTGTAGAGTGTGAGTTTCATTATAATACATGAACCTACATACTGTGTAGCGTGTGAGTTTCATTATAATACATGAACCTACATATTGTGTAGTGTGTGAGTTTCATTATAATACATGAACCTACATATTGTGTAGTGTGTGAGTTTCATTATAATACATGAACCTACATATTGTGTAGTGTGTGAGTTTCATTATAATACATGAACTACATATTGTGTAGTGTGTGAGTTTCATTTTCCTTCTTTAACATTTCAATAACTCAATAGAATCTTCACAATACAATTTAAGTGAAAAGTTTGAAAATAATATTTTTATTACACTGCAGCTATTCCTTTCTCCCTTGGGTGCCGCTATTGTCAACAATATAGCAGATTACATTTGGAACAACTACCTCAAACCATATCCCATCATTGATGAGTCTGATTTCAACACAGCATCTCTGCCATTGCTAGGTACACACACATACACACACAAGAGACACATGCCACATACCTTATTTAACCCTTTCCACGCCGTAACAACATAGCTATATGTGGGCAATAACAGTCCCGTGTTCTCCAAATAAGCAAAAATCTGTTTAGATTATTACGTTATTTCTTTTTTATTCGTAAAGTAGGTGTTGTACTTCCTTTTAGAATAATTTGAACCCGTAAAGGAAGGTTACGTTTTTTTTTTAATTGTCTGAAAACAAAGATCAAGAAAAAAAATTTAACTGAGAATTTCTTTAATCAAGTACGTTTGGTGATCATAATAAAATAGTACTCTAAGTTTTTTTCTTCAATTCTTCTGAATATGGATAAAGTTTTTCCTACCAGACATCAAGAGCAATCGATTGGGCTCGTTCCAGTTCGTTTTCAGACTTTTAGAAGTTAATTTTGCTTGTTATAAGGCTATAGCTACCTACTTCATATGCCTGGCTGTTTGTTTATAGTTTTTGCGGTTGCTTTGCGGTAGAAGTTCAAATTCTAATTCTAAAAGACACCTGAAGTGTTAGAGATAATCAACGTCAAAGGGTTAACCCTTTTGACGCCAACTTTCTTCAACACTTCAGGCGTCTTTAGAATTCGAATTTGATTTTTGAATTTCTACCACAAAGCAACCGCAAAAATCCACAAACAGCCAGGCATATGAAGTAGGTAGCTATAGCCTTATACCAAGCCAAATAAACTTCTAAAAGCCTGAAAACGAACTGAAACGAGCCCAATTGATTGCTCTTGATGTCTGGTAGGAAAAACTTTATCCATATTCTTCCAAAATGTTAAGGGACTCTCTATAGGCTTCATACTTTCTATTCTGAGTGTTTGAAGTCCGTAGACAACAAAAAAAAATCGGGCGTTCAGCATCCTGAAAAAATTCTTGGTCAAAAAAATTCTAAATCTCCATTTTCAGACAATTTAAAAAAACTTAACCTGTCTGTGTGGGTTCAATATTTTTTTATAAGGAAGTACAGTGCCTACTTTACATATAAAAATTACGGCGTCGAAAGGGTTAAATACATTCATTTGATTACTCAGCAACATTTTTATTGTTACATTAATATGTTTTAATGTAGGTGGAAATGACTTGGGTAACTTTGTGAGATTTGCAGACATACCACTTGTAAGAGAAACTATTGATACTAACTCCACTTGCCGGAGGGTCATCGTACAAGAAAGTGAGTACTACAAGAGGAACACTTATATTTGACGATAAAGACACTTATAGTGGAGGATAGAGACACTCATAGTGGAGGATAGAGACACTCATAGTGGAGGATAGAGACACTCATAGTGGAGGATAGGGACACTTATAGTGGAGGATAGGGACACTTATAGTGGAGGATAGAGGCACTTATAGTGGAGGATAGAGACACTCATAGTGGAGGATAGGGACACTTATAGTGGAGGATAGAGACACTCATAGTGGAGGATAGGGACACTCATAGTGGAGGATAGAGACACTCATAGTGGAGGATAGAGACACTTATAGTGGAGAATAGAGACACTTATAGTGGAGGATAGGGACACTTGTAGTGGAGGATAGGGACACTTAGAGACACTTATAGTGGAGGATAGGGACACTTAGAGACACTTAGAGTGGAGGATAGGGACACTTAGAGTGGAGGATAGATATGCTTATATGGGTAGGACAGTTAAGAAGTAGACTAGTCAATTATGTTTAATAATAGACAATATAGTGAAGGATAGTGATGAAGGAACACTGGTTAATAAGAGACTATATAGTGAAGGACAGTGATGAAGGAACACTGGTTAATGAGAGACTATATAGTGAAGGATAGTGATGAAGGAACACTGGTTAATAAGAGACTATATAGTGATGAAGGAACACTAGTTAATAAGAGACTATATAGTGAAGGATAGTGATGAAGGAACACTGGTTAATAAGAGACCATATAGTGAAGGATAGTGATGAAGGAACACTGGTTAATAAGAGACTATATAGTGATGAAGGAACACTAGTTAATAAGAGACTATATAGTGAAGGATAGTGATGAAGGAACACTGGTTAATAAGAGACCATATAGTGAAGGATAGTGATGAAGGAACACTGGTTAATAAGAGACTATATAGTGAAGGATAGTGAAAGGAACACTGGTTAATAAGAGACTATATAGTGAAGGATAGTGATGAAGGAACACTGGTTAATAAGAGACTATATAGTGATGAAGGAACACTAGTTAATAAGAGACTATATAGTGAAGGATAGTGATGAAGGAACACTGGTTAATAAGAGACCATATAGTGAAGGATAGTGATGAAGGAACACTGGTTAATAAGAGACTATATAGTGAAGGATAGTGATGAAGGAACACTGGTTAATAAGAGACTATATAGTGAAGGACAGTGATGAAGGAACACTAGTTAATAAGAGACTATATAGTGAAGGATAGTGATGAAGGAACACTGGTTAATAAGAGACTATATAGTGAAGGACAGTGATGAAGGAACACTGGTTAATAAGAGACTATATAGTGAAGGATAGTGATGAAGGAACACTGGTTAATAAGAGACTATATAGTGAAGGATAGTGATGAAGGAACACTGGTTAATAAGAGACTATATAGTGAAGGACAGTGATGAAGGAACACTAGTTAATGAGAGACTATATAGTGAAGGATAGTGATGAAGGAACACTGGTTAATAAGAGACTATATAGTGAAGGACAGTGATGAAGGAACACTAGTCAATAAGAGACTATATAGTGAAGGATAGTGATGAAGGAACACTGGTTAATAAGAGACTATATAGTGAAGGATAGTGATGAAGGAACACTGGTTAATAAGAGACTATATAGTGAAGGATAGTGATGAAGGAACACTGGTTAATAAGAGACTATATAGTGAAGGATAGTGATGAAGAGACACTAGTTAGTAAGAGACAATATAGTGAAGGATAGTGATGAAGGAACACTGGTTAATAAGAGACTATATAGTGAAGGATAGTGATGAAGGAACACTGGTTAATGAGAGACTATATAGTGAAGGATAGTGATGAAGGAACACTAGTTAGTAAGAGACTATATAGTGAAGGATAGTGATGAAGGAACACTAGTCAATAAGAGACCATATAGTGAAGGATAGTGATGAAGGAACACTGGTTAATAAGAGACCATATAGTGAAGGATAGTGATGAAGGAACACTGGTTAATAAGAGACCATATAGTGAAGGATAGTGATGAAGGAACACTGGTTAATAAGAGACTATATAGTGAAGGACAGTGATGAAGGAACACTAGTTAATAAGAGACCATATAGTGAAGGATAGTGATGAAGGAACACTGGTTAATAAGAGACCATATAGTGAAGGATAGTGATGAAGGAACACTAGTTAATAAGAGACTATATAGTGAAGGATAGTGATGAAGGAACACTGGTTAATAAGAGACTATATAGTGAAGGACAGTGATGAAGGAACACTGGTTAATAATAGACAATATAGTGAAGGATAGTGATGAAGGAACACTAGTTAATAAGAGACCATATAGTGAAGGATAGTGATGAAGGAACACTAGTTAATAAGAGACTATATAGTGAAGGACAGTGATGAAGGAACACTGGTTAATAATAGACAATATAGTGAAGGATAGTGATGAAGGAACACTAGTTAATAAGAGACTATATAGTGAAGGACAGTGATGAAGGAACACTGGTTAATAAGAGACTATATAGTGAAGGATAGTGATGAAGGAACACTGGTTAATAAGAGACCATATAGTGAAGGATAGTGATGAAGGAACACTAGTTAATGAGAGACTATATAGTGAAGGATAGTGATGAAGGAACACTAGTTAATAAGAGACTATATAGTGAAGGATAGTGATGAAGGAACACTGGTTAATAAGAGACTATATAGTGAAGGATAGTGATGAAGGAACACTGGTTAATAAGAGACTATATAGTGAAGGATAGTGATGAAGGAACACTGGTTAATAAGAGACTATATAGTGAATGATAGTGATGAAGGAACACTGGTTAATAAGAGACTGTATAGTGAAGGATAGTGATGAAGGAACACTAGTTAGTAAGAGACTATATAGTGAAGGATAGTGATGAAGGAACACTAGTCAATAAGAGACCATATAGTGAAGGATAGAGTGATGACGGAACACTTTAGATAAAATGAATAGGTAGAAATTTTTCTTCCATGCTTATCCAATATTTATTGGTTTTGTGTGTAGTCTCACCTGCAAGAGGGAGTGTGATCGATGAAAATCTTTTGAAATGGTGTAACTTCTTCTTCTATGCTTGCAATCCTTATCTAGCAGCTATTTGTGATCAAGTGAATAAACTGAACACTGTTCCTAGATTGTAATTAATATAGCTACACTCTATACGCACTGTTTTGTACACTATATTAGATGTCATGCCAGGAGATTTCCAACTTTAAGAAATGTTTTGAGAAATATAGCTTTAATTAGTTTATATGAAATATACAGCACTCGGTAACCAGCACAGTAGCTATAGATACTCATTGTGACCACACCGCCTGGTGTTGTCTGGACTGCCAGCATATAGGACTACTAACATGGAAGTAGATTAGAAGGCGGATGGTGAGACTGAAAGGACATGACAACAAATACTTACACCTAGCAAGAGACTCGGAGCTGAATTCCTTTTGTTTTGTTTTTGTCTGTTTTTTGTTTTGTTTTTCCCTCTCTAAAACGTAGTTTGTTGTCAATGAGGCTCTTGTTCCTAAACACCATCTATTACAGAATATATTTACTAGAACATCCAACAGCATTGGGCATTCTGATACATAGAGCGTATCTCTCAACGTACTAATATTAAAATAAAAGTTACTCAAAATTTTAATTAAACTAAATTATTTGTAGTGCAGCGTGGCTAGCTATTTAGGATTAGATCGTATTGAGCTGTTAGAATTACAATTTAGTTTATTAATGTGTGTGTAGTGAAAATTATTATAAAGAAGCTATGCTGCAATCTTGTCATCAGTTGCACTCTATAAAAGCACAGTAAATACCACAGGCCTCGAAATTTACTAATTTAATTTTACCTTTAATCAGCATTGACACTTAATCACAGGAATTTCTTTAATAGGAGTTGAAAGGCTAATGGTTAATTATTTGCTAATTAATAACTATCCACAGTAGAAGTTCATATAAAAGTTGATCCTCAACTGTCTGGATGATATAGCTAGGTCCAGAACAAGCTTAGCACAACTTCCAATTTATCAATAGCATCACCAGCTATGAACTAAACTTAAGCACCAAAGGTGCGAACCCTCAGCGCTACTAAACACTATATAATCTCAGACCAAAAGAAAATGGTACATGGAAACATGCTTTCATAAGAGAAGGAGCTAAACCGGCCAGAAACACTCTTTACCCACAAAAGCTGGTACCAACTCTTGAGCTGAAGCTTCGCGTTTTCTCAACAATTAGCCTGTTAAAAAAAGTAGCACAACGAATGGTCCTAAACCTTCATGAGTAAGTTCATAGCTACCTAAATTAATTAAAGGTTAATTGTCAGTAATCTCCAAAATCAGAGCGTGACAGATAAACAGACCGACAAACAGACAGGATAACTACTACTATAATCATATCGCGCATGCGCGCTGAGGGTTAATTACAAGCTACAAGAAATTCAAAGCAACTAAAAGAAATTAGAAGAGACTAGGAGAGACGAAAGAGAGAAGAAGAGACTAAGGAGACTATAGAGACTAGAAGAGACTAGTGTACGAGTGCGCGGGTGGCAGTATATACTATGACTAGCATCTACTTCAATACTCTTTCCGTGGCTGACCAGTGGCACTATAGAAGTTAGAACTGCTAGGTAACTTTGAAGACCCTTATTTGATGTGGGAAAAGCCAGCATAAACTACTGTGAGTACCAGTTTAGACTGGCATGAATGGCCTAATGTTGAATACCCAGATATTTACAATTATTTAATAGAAACTCCAAGCTTGTACACCAAAGAGAGTCTGAAAGCTTATAAGAGTCTTGATGGCTACAAGTACTATTGTGATGGATGGGTTAGTAAAGTGACAGTGCATAGCTAGTACTATTGTGATGGATGGGTTAGTAAAGTGACAGTGCATAGCTAGTACTATTGTGATGGATGGGTTAGTAAAGTGACAGTGCATAGCTAGTACTATTGTAATGGATGGGTTAGTAAAGTGACAGTGCATAGCTAGTACTATTGTGATGGATGGGTTAGTAAAGTGACAGTGCATAGCTAGTACTATTGTGATGGATGGGTTAGTAAAGTGACTGTGCATAGCTAGTACTATTGTGATGGATGGGTTAGTAAAGTGACAGTGCATAGCTAGTACTGTTGTGATGGATGGGTTAGTAAAGTGACTGTGCATAGCTAGTACTATTGTGATGGATGGGTTAGTAAAGTGACAGTGCATAGCTAGTACTGTTGTGATGGATGGGTTAGTAAAGTGACAGTGCATAGCTAGTACTACTGTGATGGATGGGTTAGTAAAGTGACAGTGCATTACTATTGTAATGGATGGTTAGTAAAGTGACAGTGCATAGCTAGTACTATTGTGATGGATGGGTTAGTAAAGTGACAGTGCATAGCTAGTACTATTGTGATGGATGGGTTAGTGAAGTGACAGTGCATAGCTAGTACTATTGTGATGGATGGGTTAGTGAAGTGACAGTGCATAGCTAGTACTATTGTGATGGATGGGTTAGTAAAGTGACAGTGCATAGCTAGTACTATTGTGATGGATGGGTTAGTGAAGTGACAGTGCATAGCTAGTACTATTGTGATGGATGGGTTAGTAAAGTGACAGTGCATAGCTAGTACTATTGTGATGGATGGGTTAGTGAAGTGACAGTGCATAGCTAGTACTATTGTGATGGATGGGTTAGTAAAGTGACAGTGCATAGCTAGTACTATTGTGATGGATGGGTTAGTGAAGTGACAGTGCATAGCTAGTACTATTGTGATGGATGGGTTAGTGAAGTGACAGTGCATAGCTAGTACTGTTGTAATGGATGGTTAGTAAAGTGACAGTGCATAGCTAGTACTATTGTGATGGATGGGTTAGTAAAGTGACAGTGCATAGCTAGTACTATTGTGATGGATGGGTTAGTATAGTGACAGTGCATAGCTAGTACTATTGTGATGGATGGGTTAGTAAAGTGACAGTGCATAGCTAGTACTGTTGACAATGACACTTTCCTTGCTATTACTTAGTGTGTCACTCTCAAAGTATATCAGCTCCAGCTTTGAAGTCTTGGGTAGGTATATATTAAATGAAATGGTTGTGTCCGTGCTGCACATTGTACATGCTGGCAGGTCTTGGGGAAGCATGTTCCCATATTGCTGGACTTTTTTTCACCTTGGAAGCAAATTCTAAAATGAAAAACCAAACATCTTGCGCTTCTTTTCCTTGCTCATGGCTGCCTCCTTCCTTTCAGAATGTTTCATATGAGCCAATTGCAAAAATCAAATTTTCTCTCCCTAAACTAGGTGGTGCTACTAGAACTGACTGTACTACCAGTTCTGCAGCAAGTAAATCTATTAAAGTTAAGGAACCATCTGAGCTTGAAAAAAGAAAAAAAAATGTATAGCCTTTCAAAACTGAAAAGCAAGCCTGCTATTCTTGCAATTGTTCCGGAATTTTCAGAATCGTATGTTCACTTGCATAGAAAGTAAAACATTCCTAAGCCATTGTCATCTTAAGTTATCCAGAACTGCTTTAAAATGTGAAGAATGTTATGAGTCATATACTGGTGAGTGAAGATCAAGTAAAGATGGTTGAAGAAGTAACTAGAGATCAGTCAAAATCTAAACTATGGTTTCAGCAGTGAGCTGGTAGGGTAGCAGCATCACGTCTCAGATCAGCTGTATCTGCTTGCCTAGCCAACTCCTTCAATATCAATGATTAAGTCAATGCTATCCAGAGAGTAGTAAGTTTTACTCAGCTGCATGCATTTGGGGTTGTAATCATGAAGGACCTGCCAGTGAAACATATGCTGTTCAATTCAAAAGTGAACACACAAATTTCGTGATTTCTCCTTGTGGTCTCATATTAAGTAGTAAGTATCCATTCATGGAGGCATCACCAGATGGATTTGTATCGTGTCAATGCTGTGGACGTGGTGTACTTGAAATAAAATTCTTGCAGAAACAAGAAGTCATCTGAATTTGAAGATGAAGTATCTTTTTTAGAAAAGTCACGAGAAGGGAAAATGGAGATAAAACGTACCCACAGTTACTATTATCAAATGCAAATGCAGATGAAATTTTGTAACACTAGTTATGGTGATTTTGTTGTGTATACCAACCAAGATATATGTGTGCAGAGGATTGCATTTGATGATAAGTTCATTACAGAAGCTTTACATAAGTGCAACCCTTCATCAAAATTGGTATTTTGCCTGAAGCCTTAGGTAAGATCTTGACAAAGGAACCAACCTGTCTGGAACATGGGAACTCTCAATTAACCCATAACAGTGATGTCTGGTGCTTTTGCAACAGAGGTGAAGAAGGAAATATGATAGCTTGTGACAATGATAGTTGCTCTATCAAATGGTTTCATCTACAGTGCTTGAAATTGACACTTGCGGATGTACCAAAAGGGAATTGGTATTGCAAGGAATGCTCTGCAAGTATGAGCAAGAATAAGAAATATAGATCAGCTCATTAATGTATTGACGTCAATTTGTCATTTATTATTTTTTAATGACTTCAGTATTATTTAATGATATTCAGTATAATTGCATCAACATAATAAAAAATCAATGTCTAATTAAATGATGATTGCACAAAATATGATCTTAACCTAAATATATTTTAATAATGATGCTAGTTAGATGACACAACAGAATCGCATGAATTGCATGAGCACAAGCAGTTGCCACAAGTTCATCAATGGTACTGTATTTTACATCAGGGTTGCACATTATCATTTTAATAGGTAAAGTTGACTGCAGAATAGAATATTTTGCCTCACAACACCAATAATCCGTCCAACATGAATTCAAACTTGGGACAAGTTCCTAGCCTTGTCTACTTCTAATTACTCAATTGAGTTTTCCCGCGAGTAAAGGGAGGCAACTTCACTTCAGCACAAAACATAGCTGCACTTTCTTGAATAGTGAAACCATGATCAGCCAATATGATATCTCCAGGCAGTAGTTTTTCCAGTAGACTGCAATTTTCTGTGATATGTACATCAGAGACTCGACCACCCCATCCCTGTGATATATAAGAGATGGTACCTTGTGATGTGATACCAATAAGGAATTTAACAGTGTTATGTTTTGTAATTGGACCAAGTTTGTGCTCGTGCTTTTAGGTTACTAAGTCTTTCAATGCACACTTCAAAACAGTCTATAACTACTGTGGGGGCCGAGAGTAGAAGAAGAAGAAAGAAAAGAATAAGAAGGAAGAAGAAAAGAATTGAAGTCCAGCGCCCGTGCGTCTGTTCACGGGAAACATTGAATTCATGCATTGTCATATTAGTGTGCGTTATTATGTCTTGTTGTTTTGGAGGACGTGGCAGTCCCCGGTGATGGGCACTACCACGCCCTGCACTGAACTATAAAACTGAGTTCGTTCTATTTAATGTTCAGTCCACGCATGCGTATGGTTTGTGTGAGTGTGTGTATCATTTCTCTAACTTACCGTTGTTCTTGTCTTTGTGTGTTGCATGTCTTTGTGTATGTATTTAACCATATATACAAGATCTTACTTTTGCAAATCCCAAAGACGTTTTGCACTCAACTAGTCAGGACAAAATAAGAGCTTGGATAATTTCACATTTATAAATGTATGTCTATATTATTAGCTATGCCACAATAAACGTACAAATATATATATATATATATACAGTGGTCTCATATTGTGTACATAATTATAATAATAGCTTAATGAAGAAATACAAACATATTATGATTATCTGAGCAATGTTGACACTCACAGGATTTACTACACACATCACAACATAAGGAAAGGGATTGAGATTTGACTTGTTAGTGGCATACTCACTCATAGATTGCTCTATCCTTTTCCCAGCATTCAACTTTACAATCAGAGTAACCAAGCACTGTAAACCATCTCATCCACCACACCCAATTTCTTGGATATAGGATTCTATATAGTTAGGAGATCCAAAACTGATGACTTGGCGCACATCAGGACAATCAATACCCACGCCAAATGCTGTTGACAATCAATACCCACGCCAAATGCTGTTGTTGCAATAACCACATGTAATGATGACTCCATGCAAAACAGATCTGTAATTTCATCCTTTACTACTTCTTCTGTACAACTCACGTACATATCCACTAGTCTGAACTGAGGCAGATCTGGCGCACCGAAAGGATAGGTAAAATATTTGCCGAGTTTGCTCCTAAACAGCAAGTACAAGTCAGCACAATCATTGTAACTTCTGCAGTAAATAAGAATTCTTGGGCAATTTATTCCTACTTCACGAAGCTTATGCACAATGGGTGAAAATGTTTTGTCCAAAGTGGAAAGCTCTATTGTGGTATACATCATACTTTCCTTAGCAGGACACTTGGAAATTACAAGTTCATTTCTCATCCCAATAATCTGGGACACTTGGGTCCTGAGCTTTGATGTTGCAGTGTCTGTTAAAGCCATGATGTTCATTGTTGGGGGTAACAAACTACGAAGCTCATTTACTCTTAAAAGCACTTTACGGAATGTTTTGCCCCTGTGTACAGAGAAATAATACTCAATAAGACTTAGCAGTACTTGACCTAATTCTCTTGCCATTTCTTTACTGTGTGTGCTTCATCAATAACAAACACACGTGTTTACTGCAATAAACTTCATTAAGAAGCATCTGCCGCCATCTTCTGCTGTTTAAAATCATTTCTGGTGTAAAGTACACCAATGAATATAAACCATTCTTCACTCCCTCTTTCATTTTCTCGTCGTCCTGTTCACCAGAAATGTAACAGCATTTTACTCCCTTTCTAGATAATGAAGACACCTAATAGTTGTTGTAACATATACACAGCAGAAATGAATGAAGTGTGCAAACAATAAATAAATAATCAACAGTTTCATAAATTATGGGTATACAATGGATAAAATAACATACAGAATTGATAACCTATTTTTACCTGATCCTTTATTATAGCAGTTAGTGGTGTAATTACTCGGACATTTCTGAGGGACAGATTTGCTTGAACAATCCTGGCAAACTCTGAAAGCAAGCACTTTTCCCAAATCCAGTTGGAAGAATAGCAAAAACGTCCAGTTTTAGTATTCCTTCTATATCTTCAGCCTGCTCGGATTTGACGGATGGCAATCCCAGCTCTTGGAACACAGATAGGAGGTCAAAGTTAGGAATACCGTGCAAATGCAATTGAAATATCGCTTCGTGATGTCGGGTTTTTATCGTGGTGCAACGATAATACCGGTTTATCGCCCAGCTCTAATCGGCAGCCATGTATATACAGCTTCAGAACTAATCGCGTTATTTATTTCTATGCGTGTAAAGACTTTCCAGGTCATGTGACCGTAATACTGCAATCTGATTGGAGCGCCTCTATTTAGTTGCCGAACAAGTTGTTAGTGCTAGGATTGCCAGACCCTTTCTTCCCCCCCCCCCCCCCCCCCCCCCCGCCCACTAATAGAAGGAAAGGTAAGGGTCGGTGACGCCAGACTACTAGTTTGGCTGATAGCTCTACAACAACAATCATTCAGCTGTATACTAACTATTACTGGTCACCTAGTCTGGCTGATAGCTCTACAACAATTCAGCTGTACACTAACTATTACTGGTCACCTAGTCTGGCTGATAGCTCTACAATCATTCAGCTGTATACTAACTATTACTGGTCACCTAGTCTGGCTGATAGCTCTACAATCATTCAGCTGTATACTAGCTATTACTGGTCACCTAGTCTGGCTGATAGCTCAACAATCATTCAGCTGTATACTAACTATTACTGGTCACCTAGTCTGGCTGATAGCTCTACAATCATTCAGCTGTACACTAGCTATTACTGGTCACCTAGTCTGGCTGATAGCTCTACAATCATTCAGCTGTACACTAGCTATTACTGGTCACCTAATCTGGCTGATAGCTCAACAATCATTCAGCTGTATACTAACTATTACTGGTCACCTAGTCTGGCTGATAGCTCTACAATCATTCAGCTGTATACTAACTATTACTGGTCACCTAGTCTGGCTGATAGCTCTACAATCATTCAGCTGTACACTAGCTATTACTGGTCACCTAGTCTGGCTGATAGCTCTACAATCATTCAGCTGTATACTAGCTATTACTGGTCACCTAGTCTGGCTGATAGCTCTACAATCATTCAGCTGTATACTAACTATTACTGGTCACCTAGTCTGGCTGATAGCTCTACAATCATTCAGCTGTATACTAGCTATTACTGGTCACCTAGTCTGGCTGATAGCTCTACAATCATTCAGCTGTATACTAACTATTACTGGTCACCTAGTCTGGCTGATAGCACTACAATCATTCAGCTGTACACTAACTATTACTGGTCACCTAATCTGGCTGATAGCTCTACAATCACTAGCTATTACTGGTCACCTAGTCTGGCTGATAGCTCTACAATCATTCAGCTGTACACTAGCTATTACTGGTCACCTAGTCTGGCTGATAGCTCTACAATCATTCAGCTGTACACTAGCTATTACTGGTCACCTAGTCTGGCTGATAGCACTACAATCATTCAGCTGTACACTAGCTATTACTGGTCACCTAGTCTGGCTGATAGCTCTACAATCATTCAGCTGTATACTAGCTATTACTGGTCACCTAGTCTGGCTGATAGCTCTACAATCATTCAGCTGTATACTAACTATTACTGGTCACCTAGTCTGGCTGATAGCACTACAATCATTCAGCTGTATAGTAGTGGACTGTGGAATAGCAATTCTGACTACACATGTTTCTGTCCTATTCAAGTGGCTATTTAAATTTTAGGTGTTAGTTACATACCACTTGCTAAACAAAATGCGATATGGAAACTAGCTAATGCTCTTTAGTTGCAATAAAACTTACTTAAATTGGCCAAAAGTTGAGGGGGCCCTTGGCCCCCAGCACCTCCAGGAATTACCCGCGTATCCCTTCGAGCTATACTCTATAACTATTAACAGCCACACAGAGGAATGTGGGAAGACCTGAAACTACTTGTTTGCAGTGGTGGCTGGTTCCCAAGGTACCATCAGCGTACTGCAACCGTCGCAGCTGGTGCGGTTGTGTCTGGTTAAATATAAACTGGTAAAGTGCTCTCACAGACAGGAGTAGTTTCACATTGTGGGTCCGCGTCAACCTTACCCTGGGCAGAACCGACGAGGCAGGGATGAAGCTTTTGATAGTTTTCTTGTACTGTCTGAGGTAAGAATCGAGTTGCATGAAATAAAACTCTCCAGAGAGTTCGTCTGTACTACTGGGAGTTGTCATCTAGTGTGTAGATAAGAGGGGATGGTGGCTGGAAAGAAATGAGTTAGTTGATAGGTGCCCAATGCAGACTAGCAAGCATACACCAAGTTATTGAGAATGAAAATAAGATATTCTTTATTTTAATTCCATTTGATTTGTTGTTGTTGTTGTTGTTTTCTTGTGTTTAGCTGGAGCACTAGCTAGTAAATTACTGTCATCTTTCAGGTACTCACCACATTCACTTTTATAACTTCTAATGTCGGTTTTATTTTAGCCCATGCTCTTGGAACTCACCGATCACTTCATGTGGTATTTGGGGGGCATGGTGATGTGGTTGAATAATAGTTGCATTAATTAGGTGGTTGTTGACAGACTAAATACATCAAGTTGAACTTTGTCTTCTAGTACAACACTTGAGCCAAGTTTGCTGGTTTTCATGTAGCTACAGAAATGGTATGAAGTGGAGTGGCCAGCTAAATAATTCAGCGAAGCGAGCGGAGCTGACTCTCTGATGAGTCCGCGATTGAGTTAGGTCTAGGAATTGTTTTAGTTCTTGCATGGGCATACGTGTGCACATTTTCTCCTACGCGCTTGCGCGGTCCGGGTAACCTTCTCAGCAACATTTTGTTTTGTTTACCCGCCGTACGAAGTAGCGCTGCCCAGTGAAACAAATTCTGTGAAAGAGAGACAAAACGTTAGAAACGCTCGGTCAAGAGCTTTGAGGGCGTTAGAAACTCCAGAAGAAAAATTAGTAAGGAGAGATATAAGAAATGAAAAAGACAGGGCAAGGAGGAGGAGAGCTAAAACGAAACCGAAACAAGTAGCAAAGTAAAGAATCTTTCTTTTTGAAAAGCCATTAAATGTTCCTAATTTATTTATTAGACTATTCCTGAGGATTACGGTACCAGGAGCCTTCATCATAGAAAAAAGCTACCACTATTGTTTTCTCACTTTGACAGTATTTTGTAGCCACACCAAGCATGCATGGGAATAGCTGCAATTACAGGGAACATGCATCGCTCGCTTCGCTATTTTGTGCTATTAGATCGCATCACTAGTTTCATAAGTTAATAGATAGCTTTGGCTAGGGTGTAAAACAGACATTGATTGGTTGCCTGAAAAAGTGAGGCTAGGGCAAAAAATAATATAACAATTTAAATGCATTAAAATGATAAAATAAATGGAAATAAACTTTAAGAAAAGACAATTGAATTAAATAAGTGAACAGTGGTTCATACATCCATTAAATAAGTGAACAGTGGTTCATACATAATGTCATTAAATAAGTGATCAGTGGTTCATACATAATGTCATTAAATAAGTGAACAGTGGCACATATATAATGTCATTTGTCCAGGTAGCTAAGGTTGATAGCAAGTCCTTGATCCTAGTTGAAGTGTAGGATTTGTCTCTTATGGATTCATTTTTTAAGTGCTAGTTAGTTTCTTTCAGCCACTTTGCCTTTGCTTGGAAAGTTTAATTGCACTCTCAGAGGAGTTTATTGCACTCTCAGGAGTTTATTGCACTCTCAGGAGTTGATTGCATTCTCGGAGGAGTTGATTGCATTCTCGGAGGAGTTGATTGCACTCTCAGAGGAGCTGATTGCACTCTCAGAGGAGTTGATTGCACTCTCCGGAGTTGATTGCATTCACGGAGGAGTTGATTGCACTCTCTGAGGAGTTGATTTCATTCTCGGAGGAGTTGATTGCACTCTCAGAGGAGCTGATTGCACTCGCAGAAAGAGTTGATTGCACTCTCTGGAGTTGATTGCTCTCTCCGGAGTTGATTGCATTCTCGGAGGAGTTGATTGCATTCTCGGAGGAGTTGATTGTACTCTCAGAGGAGCTGATTGCACTCTCAGAAAGAGTTGATTGCACTCTCCGGAGTTGATTGCACTCTCAGGAGTTGATTGCACTCACAGAGGAGTTGATTGCATTCTCGGAGGAGTTTATTTCATTCTCGGAGGAGTTGATTGCACTCTCAGAGGAGCTGATTGCACTCTCAGGAGTTGATTGCACTCTCAGAGGAGCTGATTGCACTCTCAGAGGAGTTGATTGCACTTGCAGAAAGAGTTGATTGCACTCTCCGGAGTTGATTGCATTCTCGGAGGAGTTGATTGCATTCTCGGAGGAGTTGATTGCATTCTCTGAGGAGTTGATTGCACTCTCAGAGGAGTTGATTGCACTCTCAGAGGAGTTGATTGCACTCTCAGGAGTTGATTGCATTCTCGGAGGAGTTGATTGCATTCTCGGAGGAGTTGATTGCATTCTCGGAGGAGCTGATTGCACTCTCAGAGGAGTTGATTACATTCTCGGAGGAGTTGATTGCATTCTCGGAGGAGTTGATTTCATTCTCGGAGGAGTTGATTGCACTCTCAGAGGAGCTGATTGCACTCTCAGAGGAGTTGATTGCACTCGCAGAAAGAGTTGATTGCACTCTCCGGAGTTGATTGCATTCTCGGAGGAGTTGATTGCATTCTCCGAGGAGTTGATTGCACTCACAGAGGAGTTGATTGCACTCTCAGAGGAGTTGATTGCACTCTCAGGAGTTGATTGCACTCTCAGAGGAGTTGATTGCACTCAGAGGAGTTGATTGCACTCTCAGAGGAGTTGATTGCACTCTCAGAGGAGTTGATTGCACTCTCAGGAGTTGATTGCACTCTCAGAGGAGTTGATTGCACTCAGAGGAGTTGATTGCACTCAGAGGAGTTGATTGCACTCTCAGAGGAGTTGATTGCACTCTCAGAGGAGTTGATTGCACTCTCAGGAGTTGATTGCACTCTCAGAGGAGTTGATTGCACTCAGAGGAGTTGATTGCACTCTCAGAGGAGTTGATTGCACTCTCAGAGGAGTTGATTGCACTCTCAGAGGAGTTGATTGCACTCTCAGAGGAGTTGATTGCACTCTCAGAGGAGTTGATTGCACTCTCAGAGGAGTTGATTGCACTCTCAGAGGAGTTGATTGCATTATCATAGTTAAATTACACAGACACTTGTTCAACATAGTTTTTTCCTTCCAGTTACGAAAGTATTGTTTTGAAATTGCTGCAGGTGTAAGCTTCATTATTGCTTCTACCTGTAGAGCTGACCAAAGCAGCCAAAAAGATAATAAGTAAACGAAACAATTGATTATTTCTCAGACTTCAGTACGTGCTGTTAAACACGTACACATTGGCTTCCAGAACACTGCAAGTGACAAACTAGAATATTTTGAACTACAAGTGACCAACTAGAATATTTTGAACTAGAAGTGACCAACTAGAATATTATGAACTAGAAGTGACCAACTAGAATATTTTGAACTAGAAGTGACCAACTAGAATATTTTGAACTAGAAGTGACCAACTAGAATATTTTGAACTAGAAGTGACCAACTAGAATATTTTGAACTAGAAGTGACCAACTAGAATATTTTGAACTAGAAGTGACCAACTAGAATATTTTGAACTAGAAGTGACCAACTAGAATATTTTGAACTAGAAGTGACCAACTAGAATATTTTGAACTAGAAGTGACCAACTAGAATATTTTGAACTAGAAGTGACCAATCCATTCATTTGTAGCATAAAGCATAAAGTTTTTTTCCTTATCTCATCTCAAATGTTAGATAAAAGAAAGTGTTTATTTTGAGAACGGATGAAACTAGAAATGTGTTTAATGAAGTAAAACACGGCAAATTCTCTCGTGATTTCTGGTAAAATGTCACTCATTCTAAATATGAAGTATTTGTCACAGATGGTTTATTTGTTTGAAGTATAAGAATCAGAATTTCATGAGCAATTTGAATATTGCAGGAAACATACTATATATTGAAACGTATTCATACTATTAGATAGCCAGTGTAATGTATTACACTGTTGAGATAGCCAGTGTAATGTATTACACTGTTGAGATAGCTAGTGTAATGTATTACACTGTTAAGATAGCCAGTGTATTGCATTACACTGTTGAGATAGCCAGTGTAATGTATTACACTGTTGAGATAGCCAGTGTAATGTATTACACTGTTGAGATAGCTAGTGTAATGTATTACACTGTTAAGATAGCCAGTGTATTGCATTACACTGTTGAGATAGCCAGTGTAATGTATTACACTGTTGAGATAGCCAGTGTAATGTATTATACTGTTGAGATAGCTAGTGTAATGTATTACACTGTTGAGATAGCCAGTGTAATGTATTACACTGTTGAGATAGCTAGTGTAATGTATTACACTGTTGAGATAGCCAGTGTAATGTATTACACTGTTGAGATAGCTAGTGTAATGTATTACACTGTTGAGATAGCTAGTGTAATGTATTACACTGTTGAGAGCGTAATGTAGTATATTCAAATTTTAAAAAGTCATTTTGTTAAGAATGTTGATTTAACTTTACCAGTTAATGTAATTCGCTACTGCAATCTGGTGATCTGATGATCTGATGATCTGATGATCTGGTGATCTGATGATCTGGTGATCTGATGATCTGGTGATCTGGTGATCTGATGATCTGGTGATCTGATGATCTGGTGATCTGATGATCTGATGATCTGGTGATCTGATGATCTGGTGATCTGATGATCTGATGATCTGATGATCTGGTGATCTGATGATGATATTGTTATTTTGTATCCCAGGAAGTTCTTTGTATTTAAATTCTTCTTAAAAGAATGGCAACAGTTGCTATGATTGGCAAGCGAGCAAAGCGAGTGAGACACTTACAGGGGTTACATAATCAAGTTTCCGTGGTGCTTATTTATGTATTTTGTTTGTTTGTTTTTTGTTGTTGTTTTTTGCTTATATATATATGGTACATGTGATGTCACCTGTGCCACTGATTACGTAAGTTGGTAAAGCATCTTGATAAAATAGCAAAGTAATGAACCTGTCTACCGTATGAGTTGCTGGCCTTGAAAGCAAGCTATATGGAGCAGATCTCTAAGCGCCTGAACTTTTGTAAAAGCATAGCGTACCCAACAGCACTATTTTCTTTTCATCGTCATTTAATGGGTAGCTAGGTCAAGTTAAAACATTTCAATTTCAACAACTATATAAATTATGCCTAGAGCCTTAACTCATTGTTAGTTATCACTTTAAAGCTAGGCTAGCTCGCTCACCATTGGACTCCCACAACATGTCTAGGCTACCAAATTTATACCAAATATTTATTGAACTTACACATTTAGAGAGATCAAGTGTTACATACTCGACACTTGCTTGTCAGAGGTTTTGCTGTAATGATGTGCTTGTTGCTTGCAGTATCTGTTATGGTGTCAACCTTGGCCCAAGAAGATGCCTCATCAGTAGACTGGATGTCATTCCTTGTCAGTTTCGAAATCCTAAAAGTACAGCAACCCCTGGACCTAAGTAAGGATTCATTTAGCTATTGTAAGGACCCATTAATCTGGCTGCTGTAAGAAGTTAATTAGAACCTAGTAAGAATATATCTTACTACAGTTACTACCTCTCGTTTATCCCAGGGCTTTGCTATAGTAACAGGAGTCTAATGAATAGCTATCTTTCAATATGTGCCAAGGCTTTGGTAAGGACTCATTTAGCTGTTGAAGTTAAATCTAGACTTTATAGTTGCTCCTTTAATTATAGCTAACATGAACACCTAGTAAGACAGTCTTGGCTATAGTTTGAGTTAAGACACTAGAAATTGCTTTTTTTTTGGACATGAGAGGATCAAGTGAAGAATTCTACCTTATAGTACAATTTTTTTTTGTTGTTGTTTTGTTAGCATTCTTTTGTTGTTTTATTTGTTTTAGCGAATATGGAATCTACAGCACAAGATTCAAGACTGGTAGTTCAGGGACGACAGTCTGTCACATTCGTAAAAGAGGACATCAAGTGGACAAGATCAGGAGAATAGGAACTTCCAATGCTGTATTCATAGTGTACAGTCCAGGCATTACACTGGAGCCTCCTCAACGGTGGGAGAGGGAGCAAGGAGAGAGAGGGGGAGTAATGGAGAGAGGGAGAGAGAGAGGGGTGGAGCAAGGGAGCAAGGAGAGAGAGAGAGGGGGAGTAATGGAGAGAGGGAGAGAGAGAGGGGTGGAGCAAGGAGAGAAGGAGCAAGGAGAGAGAGAGAGAGGGAGTAATGGAGAGAGGGAGAGAGAGAGGGGTGGAGCAAGGGAGAGAGAGGGGTGGAGCAAGGGAGCAAGGAGAGAAGGAGCAAGGGAGAGAGAGAGGGAGCAAGGGAGCAAGGAGAGAAGGAGCAAGGGAGAGAGAGAGGGAGCAAGGGAGAGAGGGAAGAAGTGAAATTAGGAGGAGGAGGATATGCATAGATATGTTTTATATCTCTTCACTTTAATTGATACTTGAATCCTGCAACTGGTTAATCTATATGTAATTTGTGAGCATATTGATTATAAGAATTGAAAAGTAACAGCATGGTACACCAATTGTGACCGTCTATGGGAAAATCGGGCACAACGCGGCATGCGTAGACGTCGCAAAAAGATCGATTTAGTTCTTAAAATTGTATTAAATAAGCCTAACGAAGGGAACGGTTAGGTGATATATAGCGGGAATGGCTAAAGCTACGGCGATAAAACTTGGAGAGCTTAATATCTGTTTGCCGAGGAGTGTGTAAGTGCAAAAAAAAAATTTTCGTCGGGGCCGCGTTGTGCCCGATTTTCCTGTAGACGGTCACAATTAAGCTACCGGTTTTATGAGGTAAAAGGTAGCAAGTTTTAATTAGTCTACTGATTAGAATTCATGTGTTGAACATTACATCATCGTCATAATTACTGTATATTTTGTATTGGTAGATATGGTGACCAGATGTTTGTGGATTATCGAATTCAATGTCCAGATGGCCAGTATGCATTCCTGAACATCACTAGATTAGAAATGGAGGATGCTCACTGCTTCGACTCTGCCCGGTAAGGGAATGGTGGCTAAAAGTTTCTAGCTATAGTTTCTATATGAGGTTCTTTGAAAAGCTTAGATATATACACAAGGGGGAGACATTTGCAGGACTCTAGACAAAGCTAAGTAGAAGCAGTTGGGCTCAACTTATATCCACTGTAGCCATGCAATATGGACCTGCCATTATGTCCAATACATCAATTACTGACCAACGAACAAAGAGTCCAGCGCAATTTTCTCACATTGTAAAACTACACTATTTAACATACACAATTGTAATCTCCACTTACGATTACCCTTTACCAAATGTATTCAATGTTATTCTTACCTGTAATTTTTGTTGTGGCGAATTTTTTTTGTCTCTTACTGGAGCAGTTGTGGCAACTATATAGCCTACAAGGTAGCTAGTTAACAAACAGTCAAACAGTGTATTGCTGTTTCCTAACTGCTGTTGGACTGAAAGCTGAGAGCTAAAGTCTGTCAATAGGAGCTGCATTCCACCCTCAATCTAGCTCACCAATGTAACTTACGCATTCTACCTCAACCATCAATTGATTGCTGCAAGTTCACTAAAATCTGCGCACTTCTAGCGTATATTACTAGGATGATAATAGAGGTGGGTGGGTTCGATAATAGTGTCTGTTAATAATAGAGGATTTACTTTATAATTTGTCACATGGTCATCACATGATCTCAAATAGTGTCTTGTAAATTTCATCACGTGATCATCACATGATCCCAACAGTGTCTCTTTAATAAACTAAATTAACACGTCAATCCAGGGGTAGATCACATCAGCAGGCAGGTATTACTAATGGTAACTATATTTAATGCACACCATACTATGAACTGTCATTGTGTCACAGGAATGCTATGAGGTGTGTGGACTACGTGGCTGTTTCTCGCGGAGGTTATGGAGTGACAGAGAGCTGTGGTACTAATACAGAAGCTAACAGCAATGACCTGGAGTTTGGTGAGACATAAGCTGCTGGCCCCAGTTCTAGAACTAGAGTAGGACATTTCCAGTAGCTATATCATTGGTTTTTGTTGTTGTTTTGTTTTTTGTTGTTGTTGTTCTCTTACAGGTACGTTTAGGATTGTGTTCCGTACCAGCCCTAGTGTTCAAAGGGCTGGATTCATTGCTTCTATCATTTGTTTTGATCCTGGAACTCGCCAGATGGAAGGATGCACTAACTTAGAGGAAAACCCGACCACATCAAGCAGACGAAAGAGAGAAACACATGAGAATGTAAGGATATTAGAAAGAGCAATTGAAGGAGATCGTGTGATATTCAGCGTAGGGAAATGGAGAGCTGTACATGAGGAAAAGCAATTTATTGTACCTATAAAATTGTTGTTGTAGCTCATTAAGAATGAATCTTTCAAATGTCAAAGAAGTAGCTTGCAATAATAGTGACTAATGAATAACATCTTTCTTCTGTTACTTTATTTTAATGCTTGGCTGGGTTACATATGGAATGTTTCACTGGAGGTAGGAAGCATTGTGCCAGTGAACTTAGCCACACCCACTTTTAAACACACTGCATTGATGCACATGCCTATATGAGGAGTGTACTTCACACTGGTTAGTGTTTGGCCATGTGCATGATTTTATAATCTTACCACTCATAAAATTTAGCTAATATACTATATTATTAGCCACCAAAAATTTTTGTGGAGGAGTGTTGGAAACTAGGGCTGAGAGAGAGAGAGTGAGATCCCAGGGTGCCCCACCCCCTCTGTATGAGACCCTTGCTGAGTATGTGCTCTAGTGGCACAAAATGAACTGTAGCTAACCAAATGGAGAGACTCTACTTGTGTAAATACTGAAAGCTGTCATCTTTGCAACTAATACAAGAGCTGAACTCAAACTACGTCAAATGAATTTAGATGCTCAAGTTAATGATTACCTTCGACACAACACTTTGCACACTGCCTCTTTGAAGGTGCGAGTCATTCAAGGAGCTAGACTTATTCCAGGAAATTAGTTATATATAGAAATAGGTTATAAGTTATATATAGCAATAAGTTATAAATGGCAATGACTACTAGTTAAAGAACTCATCAGATGTAGTTTAGATAGAGTGAGCACTAAGTCACCACTCGATGTAGCCCTGCCCCTTTTCAACATTAACCACACCTACACTGCTTAGTCAACAATAGACTCTAGAACAATGGCTGAAGAGAATCTGTTGTATCTGTAATACGCTATCGCATGGCATTAGGTTTGAATGTGTATATTCCTGCAACACTCTATGCTGTACTAATGGGTGTGGCTATTCTATAGGGTGTGCCTCTAAGTACTGGGTGTGGTTATCTTGCTGGGTGTGGTATCCTATACATGTACGTAGGAGATGGAGTGGCAGAGAAGGATGAGTCACCTTAAGAGAGTGAGGAGACAGGTGGAGTTAGGGGTCAGCAAGTTCAGGCTCATTGAACGCAACATAACATTTGGTATTAATGTCACGTATACCAAGAAAGTGTTGAACTTCATCGCCGTGGAGAATGGAAGTGTCATTGAATCAATGAGGTAAAGGGATACAAGTAGTAAAAGCTAATATTTAACTCGTACATTCAAACTGCCATAAATAGGTTTGTTTGTTTGTTTTTTAGGGTGTATTACTTAAATTAATCGTTCTAGATCTTTAGGATTTTGTTAGTCACCAACTTATATATAACTTCATGTTTCAATAAGGAATTACTTTACAATGGAAGTATAGATTAAATACATTACCCAATAAATATGCATGTTTACAGGATAGATGGTGTAAATAACCTGTTCACATTTGATGACAACGGGAGGTTGGATTTGTTCAAGGAGTCTGCCCAATCAGATTCTGGTGTCACCCTCCTGCTGCCTGGTCCCGGGCCCATGTATGTCGTAGGCAGTGTGGCTTACTTCCAGCTCTTTGTCATCGACCCCAGAGTAAGTGAGTTATACTCGAGCCACACCAAGATATGGCAATACAATACAATGGCCTGATTTCATCCAAGGTTTGAACTGCACTTAATTAATTTTCATTAAGTATTATCTCAGTTCATTTGTTGGCTTGTTTGTTTCTTCCCTTATTGTTATAACAATAACAATTATTATTATTATTATTATTTATTATCATTATTATTATTTATTGTCATTATTATTTATTATCATTATTATTTAATATTTATTGTTGTTGTTGTTGTTTACTACTTATCATTACTATGTTATTACTGAATGAGATTTTGTTATTTGATTGTTAGGGTCTATTCCCCACCACAGAAGAGATGGCTGTGATAGCTAATCTGACAGAAGCTCAGATTGAGCTGGCTAGAGAAGACAACAGTAGCAGACTCTCTGCAGAATTCCTTAATCCAGTGTTCAAACTGGAAGATATCGGCCTGCCGCCAGAAGCTAGGAGAAGAAGATCAGTGAGTGAGGGGCGTGGCATAAGGCAACCAGTTGTGGGTGCTCGGAGGAGGCGTCAAGCAGCAGGTGAAGTTAACTTGTCAGATGATGACATTATTGCTGCCATTCAGAACGAGAATGCCTGCAATCCAGTCCTCAGGTCTTCCTCCAGGGCATTACTGGAGCAGCTGGAAATGTGAGATGTTATTATAATATAGTTATTTAGTTGAGAAAGACATAATTAGTGATGGAAGTTAAAGAGTGATAGGATTAGTTAACAGTGATGTATTTCAAAATACTAAATTTAAAGAGGTGACAGTTACTGATCCAGTGGGATACTATAGAAAGTCGTTCATTTAAACTATTCTGGAAACATGTACACTGAATTAATCCCTGTGTGATGTCCGTGTTATTTGTTGCTTTTAGGATGGAGCCTGGGCGAGTAGATCAGGTCAGAGCAACTCTCAACACTGATGAGGGTGAGTTGAGGAACTTGTAAAATCATTGTAATGAATTGGAATAGTTTAGAGTAATGGATAACAAGTTCCCAGCTAAAGTAGAGTAAACAGCCATATATTGACCATCATCCCTTTACCTGAAATAAAGTACAGATTAAATGGAGCACTACAGGTGCAAACCCTCAGCACTGCTGTACACTAGCTAGCTATTCAATGGAGCACTACAGGTGCAAACCCTCAGCACTGCTATACACTAGCTAGCTATTCAATGGAGCACTACAGGTGCAAACCCTCAGCACTGCTACACACTAGCTAGCTATTCAATGAAGCACTCAGGTGCAAACCCTCAGCACTGCTATACACTAGCTAGCTATTCAATGGAGCACTACAGGTGCAAACCCTCAGCACTGCTACACACTAGCTAGCTATTCAATGGAGCACTACAGGTGCAAACCCTCAGCACTGCTACACACTAGTTAGCTATTCAATGGAGCACTACAGGTGCAAACCCTCAGCACTGCTACACACTAGCTAGCTATTCAATGAAGCACCTCAGGTGCAAACCCTCAGCACTACTATACACTAGCTAGCTATTCAATGAAGCACTACAGGTGCAAACCCTCAGCACTGCTATACACTAGCTAGCTATTCAATGAAGCACCTCAGGTGCAAACCCTCAGCACTACTATACACTAGCTAGCTATTCAATGAAGCACTACAGGTGCAAACCCTCAGCACTGCTACACACTAGCTAGCTATTCAATGGAGCACTACAGGTGCAAACCCTCAGCACTGCTACACACTAGTTAGCTATTCAATGGAGCACTACAGGTGCAAACCCTCAGCACTGCTATACACTAGCTAGCTATTCAATGAAGCACCTCAGGTGCAAACCCTCAGCACTACTATACACTAGCTAGCTATTCAATGAAGCACTACAGGTGCAAACCCTCAGCACTGCTATACACTAGCTAGCTATTCAATGGAGCACCACAGGTGCAAACCCTCAGCACTGCTACACACTAGCTAGCTATTCAATGAAGCACTACAGGTGCAAACCCTCAGCACTGCTACACACTAGCTAGCTATTCAATGAAGCACCTCAGGTGCAAACCCTCAGCACTACTATACACTAGCTAGCTATTCAATGGAGCACTACAGGTGCAAACCCTCAGCACTGCTATACACTAGCTAGCTATTCAATGGAGCACTACAGGTGCAACCCTCAGCACTGCTATACACTAGCTAGCTATTCAATGGAGCACCACAGGTGCAAACCCTCAGCACTACTACACACTAGCTAGCTATTCAATGGAGCACTACAGGTGCAAACCCTCAGCACTGCTATACACTAGCTAGCTATTCAATGAAGCACCTCAGGTGCAAACCCTCAGCACTACTATACACTAGCTAGCTATTCAATGAAGCACTACAGGTGCAAACCTCAGCACTGCTATACACTAGCTAGCTATAGCTGCACTACAGGGCAACACCTCAGCACTGCTATACAAACCCTGCAAACCCTCAGCACTGCTATACACTAGCTAGCTATTCAATGAGCACTACAGGTGCAAACCCTCAGCACTGCTATACACTAGCTAGCTATTCAATGAGCACTACAGGTGCAAACCCTCAGCACTGCTATACACTAGCTAGCTATTCAATGGAGCACCACAGGTGCAAACCCTCAGCACTACTACACACTAGCTAGCTATTCAATGGAGCACTACAGGTGCAAACCCTCAGCACTGCTATACACTAGCTAGCTATTAAATCATTTCTCAGATGAGTCTTCATAAGAGAAGCTGAACATGCAAGTGACACTCACTGATAGTTCAATGTGAAACTTCAATTCATGCACTTGGTTAATTATTCAACATAAAGCAAAACTATGCCACACTGCAAGAAATTATTTGCTCACGTGATTACAATGTGGCAAAACGGGATGTCACTTTCAAAAACTAGTACCTATACAGAGTTGATAGCTTCGTATTTTCTCAAACATAAGCCCGATTGCACCTAACTACACTAAGATGTCTAGTGTCGTCGTTAAACACCTGATTTGAAAGAGATGGTATTTTATCCTTTGTACCATTTATTGGAATGATTTCCTGCTTTGTGACTTGTTTTGGATTTGTGGGCATTAATTAGAGATCCAGATGTCTATTGGAGGAAGGAACAGAATCAGGTTATTGATGAGTTGCTTTATGAACAGAATAGGAATAACTGGATAATTTGTTCATACTCAACTTACAAATTTAAAGTAAAGTTTGAGATTGCCATTAGCTATCTTCTCCTGTCTGATGTGAGAATTTCATTTTCCACTATTTATGTTGTACTTGTTGTCGCCGAATATCATTAAAATATTGTCATTGCAAAACTTGGCTTGTATCAGCTTGGAAGCTCACTCACATGCATACACATAGGTAAGGATCAACACAATCACGGGTGATATTCAACACTTAACAGGTGACACACATAAGGTGGGGATCGACAGTAATTCAGTACATTAGACATAAGACACACAATGAAGTCCACACTTCATTTCAGTGATCTTGTGTTTTTGCAGGAAATAAATAAATCTGACGTTTTTGGAGAGTGCAATTGAAGATAGAATTCTTGTTAACTTTATTTCTACAGCAGCTACTAACTTTAGTAACCACTAGCTATAGCTAACTTCATTATGCTGTTTCAAATATTTTGTGTAATTGATTTTTTTGTAGTTTTGCTATCTGTTTAATGAAAATTACAATGGGTAAATAACAACAATGGTAAATAACTACAGGTAAATAACAACATGGGTAAATAAGTACAGGTAAATAACAACATGGGTAAATAACCACAGGTAAACAACAACATGGGTAAATAACTACAGGTAAATAACAACAATGGTAAATAACCACAGGTAAATAACAACAATGGTAAATAACAACAATGGTAAATAACAACAATGGTAAATAACAACAGGGGTAAATGACTACAGGTAAATAACAACATGGGTAAATAACAACATGGGTAAATAACAACATGGGTAAATAACCACAGGTAAATAACAACATGGGTAAATAACAACATGGGTAAATAACCACAGGTAAATAACAACATGGGTAAATAACAACATGGGTAAATAACAACATGGGTAAATAACAACATGGGTAAATAACAACATGGGTATATAACTACAGGTAAATAACAACATGGGTAAACAACATGGGTAAATAACCACAGGTAAGTAACAACATGGGTAAATAACCACAGGTAAATAACAACATGGGTAAATAACCACGGGTAAATAACAACATGGGTAAATAACCACAGGTAAATAACAACATGGGTAAATAACCACAGGTAAGTAACAACATGGGTAAATAACAGCTTGGGTAAATAACAACAAGCAAATAAGGACATCAGCTTTTGCACATATTAATGTAGATCTGATGATGGTGTGTTTCTCTTGGATAGCCAGGGAAACTGCTAGCTATATAATAGCTAATGATGCTGTATAATTTTTACCTGAAGCAGCTGATTTAGTAGGTTTCTTCTAGAAGATGTAGCCATTAACAATGATTTATTTATTTCAACTAGCTAGACTCAGAGTAACTAAGGGTAACTCCTGCAGTAATTTAGGCATTCTTACTACTTGAAGTAACACAGTAGCTCTTGAAGGTGCAGTCAGTAGCTAAGAACAGGCACTTTCAAATAGTGGTTATGAAATATTTATATAAATGATTTTGCTATGTACTTAGCCACATAATAGCTCTCAGATGGCCACTAAAATCAGCCAGACTTGATCAGCGGCTTAGCTACTTACTTGGTTTTTTGTTGTTGTCTAGTTTTGTGTATATTCTAGCTAGCAACCACTCTCTCTCGCTACAACTTTTGTGATTCTATTTCTACTTCTTGATATAAAACTGCTGAAAGACATGATCATAGTGTGTGTGTGTGTGTGTGTGTGTGTGTGTGTGTGTGTGAGATGAATGATTCAAGTCACTGCTGCTGATACTGTTTCAACTCACAATGACTTAGTAGCTCTCCCCATCTAGCCGACCAGAGGAATAAATCTGTAGTAAGCAAACATAACAGTTCACTAAACCACGATCCCCTCAAATAGAAATTGGATTTTTTAAAAGGCGTCGACGACGAAAAGGACTGACGTTTGCGTGGGAATTTAAGTGCGCCTTTCGCAAAGGGTTGGCTTTGAATGCGTGCACTACACCGGCAGTCTCGAATAAAGCGATCTATTCTAGAGGCTAGACACTCACTGATGAAGAGTTGGGTGTAAGGAAAAGACTTCTTGAAGCAGTAAGTTATACATGGACCGGTAAATTGGAGTGAAGTTAGTTGTATCAATAGTCACTCAATCTAAATTTAGCTACGTAGCTACTTATGTGTAACTGAGAATGTCCCGATATAGATGCAGACAATTATCAGTTCTGTAGCTTCATTCATTAGTCCATAGCCAGGGTTTCATTCATTAGTCCATAGCCAGGGTTTCATTCATTAGTCCATAGCCCAGGGTTTCATTCATTAGTCCATAGCCCAGGATTTCATTCATTAGTCCATAGCCAGTGTTTCATTCATTAGTCCATAGCCCAGGGTTTCATTCATTAGTCCATAGCCAGGGTTTCATTCATTAGTCCATAGCCCAGGGTTTCATTCATTAGTCCATAGCCAGGGTTTCATTCATTAGTCCATAGCCCAGGGTTTCATTCATTAGTCCATAGCCCAGGATTTCATTCATTAGTCCATAGCCAGGGTTTCATTCATTAGTCCATAGCCAGGGTTTCATTCATTAGTCCATAGCCAGGGTTTCATTCATTAGTCCATAGCCCAGGGTTTCATTCATTAGTCCATAGCCAGTGTTTCATTCATTAGTCCATAGCCCAGGGTTTCATTCAGTAGTCCATAGCCAGGGTTTCATACAGGAATTTTTTTTGTGTGTGTGGTGGGGGGGGCGGGGATTTCGAGTGTAAACCTAAAGGCTAATAATTTCTTCAGATTTAGAGTCCAAGTAACTGGAGAAAGTACCAGGGTTCCAAGAGGTCCTAGAAGAACTGAAAAGTTCTGCCATCTTTAGAGGAATTTCAAACATTCTAATTAAGTGGTATTATGCTTTCAATTCAGTATAGCTACAGCTGAGAGATCAATTATTTTTAAATTAGATTATGAAAAAATCAGCTAACAGAACAGAACTAGGCATGACCAAAGAATTTGAAGGTTAAAAAAAATAAAAAAGTTTTTTACTGAAAATTGAGACAAACTCAAAGACAATCTTCATTATGTGACTGCAATGGTCACCACTTTTTTGTTGTTGTATTGTAGCTGATTTAAGCAATTGACTACACTGGCAATTCTTTGGGGTGGGACTTGCGCTTAGGGTCTGATAGTTACACATAATTACACAATACATTGCTAGTTAAGTTTATGGGAGCATGATGATGATGATGATGATGATGATGATGATGATGATGATGATGATGATGATGATGATGATGATATAATAAATAACAAGGGAGACTTAACAAGTTGGTTTCCCAGCAGAGTTTGATCCTTAGACTTTTCAGAGCAATGTTTTGCTAACGTCAGACCAAATGGTCTCCAGTTTGTCATGCATTCAGCATTCAAACAAGCAACAGCAATGAGAATACATAAAGTAGAACACTTGTTTGAACATGTTGTGGCTGACCCATTGCCAGTCCCAAATACCAAGACTCACTGTCCATCCCAATACTGAACTGTCCCTAATTCCAACTGGTTGTTAACAACCATCGTAGTGTCTGCAGAAGAGAGTTACTTCACTCTTTCTATGGATGCAATATTCGTCACAACAGTGAGCAAAGTGTAACTGAATCGTGAGTCCAAATACTTATGTGCCTTATCCTATCTTTAACCTGTCACCAGCCATCTGTTGTTATGAGCTGTAGAATTGGGATAGCGGGTAAAATCCCTTTTAGCTTACAAATGTGGGATGTGGTTCAGAGCTGGGAAGATATAGTGACACCACACCTGCAGTAACACTGACCACTCTGATAGCATGCTACACACCTTAGTTCTGAATTGACATTTTCCAATAGTGTTCTTTCTATTCCCTGTGTGTATATAACATTACATCAATTATTTAGTATATATACATTGTATATCAGGCTGGACAAAATTATCATGGAGCCCCATCTGAGTATTCACGTCATAGACACTGGTCAAGGAATGACTGCTATTCTTCAGCAAGGTAAAACACAAACTAACCATTCAGCTAGAGAAAGTAAAAGCTGACACACTCAACTTGAAATTTTGGGATGTGTGTGTGGATGTCAAATGGGTGGAGCTATGGGTGTGGCTTGGGTGACCACTATAGGCAGTTTGAAGCAGTTCTGCTGGAGGTTATGTAGTTACAGTTTGTCAAAAGTAATGAACTCTAAGCTATTTAATATAAGAGGTTTTCTGTGTTGTAGAGTTGGTGAGACAGTTTCTCCTGTCTTTATCTGTATACACACATGCCTGTTGAAACCATAACTAAAGATTTTTTATTTATTATTTATTCATAATTGGTGAGCGAGCAAAGTGCAAAGTGAGCGAGACTCTCTCAGGGGTAACACAATTGAAAATCGGGGATATTTGTTTGTTTATATTATATGTGTGGACATACATATGTCATTTTGTACTTTGAACTTGGCATATTTTTGTGTTAGCTCTGTGTTCCACCCCCTTCCCAAACTGCATTAAACAGAATCCTCTGGTTTATCGACCATTACCCGTATCATCCTAGAAATTGAATAGTTTTACCGCTTTAAATTCTTTTGCGGGTGCAGTTAAAAACTCAAAAACTTACGGGAGCTCCATTTTTATTTTAGTTAGGAGCTCCATTTCTAGTGGTGGTGGTAAGTTAATACACTATTTGTCGTAGTTATAAGCCCTACACAGCAGTATTTATTTGAAAATCCATTGTCCACTAGACTAACCACGAAGGTAAGTCTTGCGTAGGTATGTTCAGTTGTGTGAAAGTATTGTGTGTTACAACTACTATTAAGAATATCACGAAGAAAAAGTTTAAATAACGTGACTTGATTTTGATTGTTTGATTTTTTTTTTTTCAAATTCAAGCAGTTGCAGGGAGTGGTTACTATGGTATGAATGCCTTTACCATATATACGTAATTTAAAAACTCAACTATATTGTAGTAGCTTGAGTGTTAGAAGTTAAATCAATTGTTTAACAATAGTGTAGTTTTAGGCTCACTCCTCAAGCACACCACTAGTATATATTTGTTTGTTGCACTTATTGAACTCCTCTTCATTTCTTCTTATTTCACCATCACCCTACTGTAGACTGTAGCTAGTGAGGCTTATCGTCCTTCACTCATAATCACCCTACTATAGACTGTAGTGAGGCTTATCGTCCTTTGCTCATAATCACCCTACTGTAGACTGTAGTGAGGCTTATCGTCCTTCACTCATAATCACCCTACTATAGACTGTAGTGAGGCTTATCGTCCTTCACTCATAATCACCCTACTATAGACTGTAGTGAGGCTTATCGTCCTTCACTCATAATCACCCTACTATAGACTGTAGCTAGTGAGGCTTATCGTCCTTCACTCATAATCACCCTACTATAGACTGTAGCTAGTGAGGCTTATCGTCCTTCACTCATAATCACCCTACTATAGACTGTAGCTAGTGAGGCTTATCGTCCTTCACTGAGGCACCCTACTGTAGACTGTAGTGAGGCTTATCGTCCTTCACTCATAATCACCCTACTATAGACTGTAGTGAGGCTTATCGTCCTTCACTCATAATCACCCTACTATAGACTGTAGCTAGTGAGGCTTATCGTCCTTCACTCATAATCACCCTACTATAGACTGTAGTGAGGCTTATCGTCCTTCACTCATAATCACCCTACTATAGACTGTAGCTAGTGAGGCTTATCGTCCTTCACTCATAATCACCCTACTATAGACTGTAGCTAGTGAGGCTTATCGTCCTTTGCTCATAATCACCCTACTGTAGACTGTAGCTAGTGAGGCTTATCGTCCTTTGCTCATAATCACCCTACTGTAGACTGTAGCTAGTGAGGCTTATCGTCCTTCACTCATAATCACCCTACTATAGACTGTAGTGAGGCTTATCGTCCTTCACTCATAATCACCCTACTGTAGACTGTAGTGAGGCTTATCGTCCTTTGCTCATAATCACCCTACTGTAGACTGGTAGCTTATCGTCCTTGCCTCATAATCACCAAAATCACCCTACTAGAGACTGTAGTGAGGCTTAATCCGTCCTTCACTCATAATCACAACCTACTGTAGACTGTAGTGAGGCTTATCGTCCTTTGCTCATAATCACCCTACTGTAGACTGTAGTGAGGCTTATCGTCCTTTGCTCATAATCACCCTACTGTAGACTGTAGCTAGTGAGGCTTATCATCCTTTGCTCATAATCACCCTACTGTAGACTGTAGCTAGTGAGGCTTATCGTCCTTCACTCATAATCACCCTACTATAGACTGTAGTGAGGCTTATCGTCCTTCACTCATAATCACCCTACTGTAGACTGTAGTGAGGCTTATCGTCCTTTGCTCATAATCACCCTACTGTAGACTGTAGTGAGGCTTATCGTCCTTTGCTCATAATCACCCTACTGTAGACTGTAGCTAGTGAGGCTTATCGTCCTTTGCTCATAATCACCCTACTGTAGACTGTAGTGAGGCTTATCGTCCTTCACTCATAATCGCCCTACTATAGACTGTAGTGAGGCTTATCGTCCTTCACTCATAATCACCCTACTATAGACTGTAGCTAGTGAGGCTTATCGTCCTTCACTCATAATCACCCTACTATAGACTGTAGTGAGGCTTATCGTCCTTCACTCATAATCACCCTACTATAGACTGTAGCTAGTGAGGCTTATCGTCCTTCACTCATAATCACCCTACTATAGACTGTAGCTAGTGAGGCTTATCGTCCTTCACTCATAATCACCCTACTGTAGACTGTAGTGAGGCTTATCGTCCTTCACTCATAATCACCCTACTATAGACTGTAGTGAGGCTTATCGTCCTTCACTCATAATCACCCTACTATAGACTGTAGCTAGTGAGGCTTATCGTCCTTCACTCATA
>WLWD01001646.1_pt1 | contig 144177 bp, 91 predicted proteins | sample 6712731 | NCBI WGS metagenome assembly WLWD01 (sample SAMN12718690, study PRJNA576275) | sponge metagenome | isolation source: marine sponge | host: Mycale hentscheli | place: New Zealand: South Island, Marlborough, Capsize Point | collected 2014-11-01
CTCCAGTGTCTCAACTAAACCTAGAGGCAGGAAGCTCTGCAGGCAATGGGAATCTGAATCATGTCATTAATACTGTTTCCAAATCAAATTCTGATTTGGGTCAAACCCAACAATATTAATTGTATGTATTTAATTTTGTGTCGATTTGTAACGAAAATACCTTTATGTTTATCTAGTAATCGTTAACTAAATGAAAAGCTTATTAATTAGCCCTACTAAAACAAAACTAAACTCGTAAAATCCTCACTTTAAATAACTATAACTATAATGATTAATATACGATTAGTGAAACTAAATGAAAACTAACTATTAAATGGATGCAATAACTATTACTGCCAATGCTAAAAGGACCACACCCACCACTTATAGTGGCCCACTTTAATGATGAGTAAGCAATAGAGATGTCCACATTAAGTCATTAATTTTACATACTGTACTTCAATTGCTACAGTGTGGGCTGCAACAAGAGGGAGTCTGCTGAATAAACCCCACTAAACAGCACATAGAATTGTTCCATTAACTAAACTATTCCAAAGACTAAGAACTAACTAATAGTCATAGAGAACTTCAACAACTAATAAAAAACTAACTGATTTAGGAAAAATAAACAATGTTTTGCAGTTTTGGTGGGACAATAAAGTGAGACATTTGTGTGTTTGAAGAAAACGGTGTAGGTAACACGTCTCCTTTTATGTCTCTCTCTATTAGAGGCAGACAATGGGAATATGAATAGTTCGGGTCAAACCCAATTATACAGTTATGCACTGCATATCAAAATTGCCCGAGTTGCGTTTTCACCGTTGGTAAAGGATCGCGACTTTATATTAATGTATATAGTACGCATGTCCAGTAAAGTGAGACATTTTTTTGTGCTTGTTTGCTTGAAGAAAACGGCGCACAAAATGAAAGCTTTGTTGGTGTTAGTTCTTTCTCTTGTGGTGTACTCAGAATGTTACGTAAAGTAATTTATGTTTTCAGCGCCTATTCCTACGTCATATTATCTATTTCTTGTCATAGGGTTCCGCTGAGACGTACCGGTCCGGTTGTGACCAAGCCAGAGCAGCTGGTGGACTTGAGAAGAAGGATAGAGTGGAAATATAGTGGAGGAGCACCTGGAGATGACCCCGAGCCTCTGACAGACTACCAGGATGTAAGTTATGGAGTTGATGAAGTACTTCAGAATATTTTCCTTGTGTCTCTTGTGAAGCTACACATGAAGATAGTTAGATGTATTCTCTCTCTCTCTTTCACAGGCTTTTTTAAACGAATCTGTATAAAGCCTGTGAAAGAGAGAGAATACATCTAATGAGTAAAAGAAGGCTGAGAAATTGATGAAGAAAGTTATTGCTGTAGGTAGTTGGCTTTAGTGGACCCACTCAGGAAAATTGGGTGTGTATGAGTATATGACAACTGAAATAGCTGGCGATAATTGAACCTAGGGGATTTTTTAAAGAAAATTTATTTATTTAATTATTAGCTATTAATTTAACCATGCTGTGTTGTTCAAGTCAGCTGATGTTTAATCAGACACCAGAATCAATTCAGGCACTTGGTTACCAGATGATGTGGTGGTCTCTTAGACCACTCAAGCATGTGCTTGGCTGAGCAGATGTTGGAAGGAACCAGTAGAACCAGTATACACACACACACACACACACACACACACACACACACACACACACACACACACACACACACACACACACACACACACACACAAGATAGGACCCTCATTGAATTTATGGGCATTGGCCAGTAGTGCCAGTAACATGGCTGTGACCCTCACTGTTGTAGCCATTGTTATGGGTGTCCAGAATAGGTTGCTCTGGTTGCATCATCTGGATAGTTGTAAATTCTTACAATCGTGAAGTTGCAAATACACAACACAAATTAAGCCACACCCAATAAAAGCTGGGGTATATGCTAGAAGCTCTCGGGAGAGAAAAGAGCATGACTTGTAATTTTGACGGCCTTGCTGTGTGAAGCGTAGACAACCAGCATCTTACAGGCTCTAATGAATCATTATTTCACCCGACACATTAAAAATTAATGCAATAAAAAATATGGTTTTCTTTCAGATGAGCTCAAAATTTGTTGCAAGTTGGAAACCACAACTATTTAATTGCTGATGATTCCCTTGTTAATGAAGTAGTTATCAATTTCATTGGTATAATGGTAGATAGTAATAAAACTCTGCTACTATCCAGAGTCCTCAGGTGATCTGTGTACGAGGTGAATGAATGCCATGGAAACAGTAGAGCAAGCCATACATCTTCAGTCAAACCTTTTATAAGTATACTTATTGAAGCTTTGCAAGTGTGAAGTTCTACAAATTTTTCTCTGACTTGTACTCCTACTAGTGCAGTTATGTATATTATTTTTGTGATAAACTATTCTCTAGCAAAGGTCACTGAGGGTATCATGTAGAGCTTCCTCTACTAGAGCCAAAATTCAGATCTTCAGTAGAAATGAGTCAATAAGACAACACTGTCCTTCAAGTCCATCTAAATGTTGCTGTTTTCACTCTCTAAAATGCCAGAATCGTCATCTGAGTAACTTTACTTGATTGACCACTAACCCCTCAACTGCTGATAGCCGAGTCACTTTGTGTCTGCAGCTAATTAAAACATATGGTAGTTCGTGTGAAAGAACAATCTTTGAGGCATAGCATGATGTGTTAGTTTGAGGTAAGATGTGAAGGATTGATTTGTTTTTTTTTAGTTTACTTTGCCATGCCAGGAATTGTTAAGACCTTGGGTTGAACAAAATAGGTTCATTGATGGTTTGGTGTTCAGAAATCACTAAATTGAGCAAGTTTCGACTTTGCCCAAAGTCAGACTATTAAGGTCTTGAAGAAAACATTAATGTTCTGTATGCTGAATTGAATTTGAAAGCCTAGCGTGTGTACAGAGTAAGTGTGTATACTAGCTGGACCCACTTGGTATAGCTGTATGGGCCAGAGACAGAACTGTTTATGATAGCTTATGCTACTGGCCAGTAAGCACTATTGCATGCTATTAAATAGTCCTGTGCTCTCTCACTTGAACTCTAGTTGTAGGATGTCATGTTACTAAGTGTTTAGAGAGAGAGAGGGTTTTGTTTGTTGTTGTCCTTCAAGTGGCCTGAGAGTGTGACATCCATATGGTGCTAGAGACACTGCCTGAGAGTGTGACATCCACATGGTGCTAGAGACACTGGCCTGAGGCATCCACATGGTGTTAGAGACACTGCCTGAGAGTGTGACATCCACATGGTGCTAGAGACACTACCTGAGAGTGTGACATCCACATGGTGCTAGAGACAATGCCTGAGAGTGTGACATCCATATGGTGCTAGAGACACTGCCTGAGAGTGTGACATCCACATGGTGCTAGAAACACTGCCTGAGAGTGTGACATCCACATGGTGCTAGAGACACTGCCTGAGAGTGTGGCATCCACATGGTGCTAGAGACACTGCCTGAGAGTGTGACATCCACATGGACATCCTATAGGACACATGGAGAATGCATGAAGTAGTTGTACAAGTATTTTTACTGGATGTCGTACATTGGCTGGGTTGCTATGGTGATATAATTGTGTGTTTAGGCGCAGTACTACGGTCAGATTGGTATCGGCACTCCACTACAGCAGTTTCTAGTCGTGTTCGACACTGGCTCCTCCAACTTGTGGGTTCCCTCCAAACATTGCTCTCTGCTGGACATTGCCTGCAGTAAGTCAGAGCACAGGACAATCTGTCAGGACATGTCTGGACATAGTGTCTGTCAGGACATGTCTGGACACAGTGTCTGTCAGGACATGTCAGGACATAGTACCTTTTAGGACATGTCTGGACACAGTGTCTGTCAGGACATGTCAGGACACAGTGTCTGTCAGGACATGTCAGGACACAGTGTCTGTCAGCACATGTCAGGACACAGTGTCTGTCAGCACATGTCAGGACACAGTGTCTGTCAGCACATGTCAGGACACAGTGTCTGTCAGGACAATAAAGATACTCAGGTGTTACTTAAAGTTGAAGTATGTATATTATTTGCATTGATTGGTGTGCTAATTGTAATTTGTGCAGAAATCCATCACAAATATGACAGCTCTAAATCCTCTACATATGTGAAGAATGGAACTAAGTTTTCCATTAGGTATGGATCAGGCAGTCTGGAGGGGATGGTCAGCCAAGACTCAGTCAAAGTAAGGAGAGGTTCATTGAGGTGTGACAATAAAGAGGTGGAGTTTCAGTATTTGTGGCGTGTTATTGCCATATGCATATCTATATAATAATACCCGTGACTGAGCTAGACCGTGCAGACGCACAATACTTGTGAACTCGTGCTGAATTACCGGGTAAACCTAGAGCGCTGGGTGAACTGGTTAGCAACGGAACCCCGGCACAAAAAAATGGATAGTAGGCAGGAGTGGCACAGAAATAGGAGAGCAGCTTTCATTAAGCAGTAAACTAGCGCTAAATTACTGCTCGAGTAAACCAAGAACGCAGTTGTAAAGAAGTAAAGGGTTTGGCGAATTCGTTTGCACTAACGAGGTACAACAACAAACGGAAACGGGAGAATGGGTAAAGTGTTGTCACATTCAGTATAAAGTGCTTACTGTAATTGTAACTAAAAGCAGGTGTAATAGATGAGGATAGGTGGCGTAGGTTTCAAAAAGGGAGGCTAAAGTGCGAAAGAGAAGGCTAAAAATAAACGGTTAATTGGCCGGTGAAATTGACGGGGAAAGGCGGTGCAGTAAAAAGGAGAAAGTACGAAGGAGAAGGGAAAAAGGGAACGATTAATATTGTACTAAAAAGCGGGTGGAATCGAGTCGTCGAGTAGAGGTGAGTAAGTTTCAAAAACAATGGTGAAAGTAGAAAAGGAAGGCAAAAATTTCACAAAGCCTAAAGTCCACAATCATGATAGAAGGACAGAAAGATTCAGAAGCAGGAGAGGTAGACAGAGGAGAAGAAAGGACTCCATAACTCGAGAAGAACTAAAAAAAAAAAAAGGTGGTGGATACAGAAATGAGATAGTTCAGGAATAAATAGAGCAGGAGAGGGAAATGGATGTCATTTTAACCAACTGTAGAGAATGATAGCCATGAATACAAATAACTTACGCTACTGTATTCTAACTCTGCAATAGGTCAAGTGCCACTGTGTTGCGGGTACTTGCTAGTAATTATAATTTTTCCAGGAATTCTAACACTTTACATCAATTTACTGTACTAAGCATGCCTGACACTAACACACCTTAGCTTAGCTAATGTGTGAACTCTAGCTATGTCTCCTGAACGTTGTTCTCAGGCTGTGCATTGTGCACTACTTGCAGGTTGGCAACATCACTGTGACTGGTCAGCTATTTGCAGAGGCAACCAAGCAACCTGGCATCTCCTTCATTGCCGCCAAATTTGACGGCATCCTTGGAATGGCCTTTGATACCATCTCTGTGAACCGCATCGTTCCTGTTTTCCAGAACATGGTGGCTCAGGGAGCACTTCCTAGCCCAGTCTTTGGCTTCTGGCTGGATAGGTGTGTATGTGTGTGTGCATTTGCTCATGTGTTTGTGTGTGTGTGTGTGTGTGTGTGTGTGTGTGTGTGTGTGTGTGTGTGTGTGTGATTTAAATCCTGCTGAGGCTGTGCATGAAATGGTGTTGGCACAGGATCATGTCATCCTGTGACATCATGTCTCAATACTATTTCAGCGAGCGAGCGAAGCTGACTATCAGTCGTGTTCAATTGAGATTTCAGATATATATATATGTATGTATGTATACGTACGTCAAAATATTTCTCCCGCGCTTCTAATTACGTAAGTTAGGTAAAGCGTTCACAGTTCCAGTATTTTTCAATTAACGAGCGCGGAAAATCCTGCTGCACTGCCTTACGCAACTCTGTTTCAACCAAAACATTTATAGCTACTCTCTTCTTGAAACAATTGTGAAGTCTTTGTCAAGCTGCGCTTCTTTGCCACTGCTTTCTATGTTTATTCAGGTAATTCTGTTATTGTTAGCTCTTCATGCATAATCAGTTAGATGTAATTTTTGTCCTATTTTTCTGTAAAAAGAGTCTGCTCGCTCGCCATGCATTTGCGCTATTCGAGCGCACCACTGGTTATTAATCATATATTTTATAATACTTATTGCACGAGTCAACGTACAACGTGGTGAGACATTTAGGGACACACTTAAAGTTCTCGCATACCTTGTGCCAGTGGAAATACAAGTGTGAGAGTGAAGTGTCGTCCCCATATTGTACGTGTGTAATAAATAATTGGGTATGTTACATTGGATATTTTTCCACAACAGACAACTAATGTTTAGAGGTACCTCTGTCATGTCTAGAACTACACAAGGGGGCAATAGAGCTTTTAATAAATAGTATGAGAAATATTGCACGCTCGCGTGATACTGAAATACTCAAGAAAATATTCGTATAGTAATAGCAGGGGTAACCTGTGCTATTTGGGATTAATAGCATGGGTAACACATTTGAAATAGCACTCGGCTTTGCCTCATGCTATTTCAATTGCTTTACAAATGCTATTGATCCCTAATAGCACAGGTTACCCGTACTATCACTCGCTAATAGTAGGCCTTTTTTTTAATCATTTGCGCTGTGGCTACACTGTATCTTCACTCACTATCTCTATGTATTTCAGGATTAGCTTCCTCTAGAATTTAGCTTTCAACCGATAGCTCCTAATAATTCTGTCTAATACGGGTAGAGCTTCTGCGCTAAAGAATTACATAGTCTCCAACTAGAAACTACTTGTATTGTATGTTTCCAAGGTTAGGGCTCCACGCTGTCCTCTTACCCGTGGTATTTCACTTAGTGACGTGCTATTTCACTGTCCCAATGTGATTTCAATTGAACAGCGATTTTTCCCATACAAATTTTGAATGGACTTATTTACGCATCGTACTATTAAATGTATAATATATTTATTAGTATTGTTCCTTCTCTTTTCCTCAGTGACTATATCTCGTTACTTGTTGTGTTGATTTATACAGCCTCTCATTGTATTGCTTTGTATATCTGTCAGGAACCTTAACAACAGTAATGGAGGAGAACTGTTGTTGGGTGGGTCTGACCCCTCCCACTACGATGGAACCTTGAACTATGTGACGCTGAGTGCCGCCACCTACTGGCAGATCAAAGTGACTGGGTGAGTGGGCGGGGTCGATGAAGTTTGTGAATGTATCAAGACCAATTACTTTAATTAGGGCACATGCTGTAGCCAGATGGGGGAGGGGCACTTTGAAAACTTTTGACTTTATTGTGCTTTATCCTTACCAGACAACCGTACATGCATGCGTTGAAATTGTTCATGCGTGGAAACATATGGGGAGCACCTGGCGTGTAGTAAGAACAAAAGATGAGTGTTAGTATAGTTTTATGCCTCTAGCTTTTTCCCTGTAAGCTAGTAGCTATGGTAAAGTGTTAGTACATTGTTTTTAGCATGAGTCTGGTAGGAATTTAGCGTGGATTTTATTTGAATTTGCTAGTTATTCTCGTGAAGATGTTTGCCAAAGCTATAGCTTATCTAGGTTGCTTTTCAGTGCACTATCTCCAATCTCTAACAATTATTTTGTTTATACTTGTATTTTTTTACAATTAAAGTTAGACTTTTCATTATGTCACTTTCCACTTATTATCTATAGCATTTTCTTGTGATACTCACTGGCCTGCATGTTCACTCCCTTGTTTTTACCTCTGCCTTCATCAGCAGTTTTGTTGGGCCAGTTTTCAACTGCTCTGGTCCACAGCTCTGGCTTGATGTATGTCTGCTTCAAGTGTCTCAGCCATGCCCACTTCCTGGACTGCCAATACTTGCTAAAATTCAACCCTCACACTTTAGCATAATTTTTTCTTGTAGGTATGGATTGTTAAAATGCTTCACTGTTGTGAACTTTGAATCCATGATCACTTTCACTTGTCAAACTACCACAATAGTTGTTATTGTTGCTACTTTCCTCCAACATCACTTGTTCTCTGCAGATAGGTACATAACACTCTTGCTCCTTTGTTAGTAGAAGCCACTGAAGTTCTGAGTGAGCTGTGCGAATTGTTAGTGGGAACTTAAATGAGTTCATCACGAATTTGTGATCACCATATTCTATTGACGTGTGCGTGCAGTCGTGATTCCCGTATGTGTGCTATGATACATCTCATTAATTCATGACTACTGTCTGCCAAGGGTTAGCAATACTTCTGCCTGTTGAATACCTTTGATACAGGTGTGGTTAGTATATTACGTTTCAAAGATGCCACATTGCATATTTCACAGAGCTACTAGTTCTAGTGGGGAATAGAAACTGACAATCCTTGCACAAGTGGATAGCTTGTTGTGTATTGTTTCTGTGTTGGTGGTTGTGCTAGCATTATGGTAGGAGGGAAGGCTTCACCTTACTGTGCCGGAGGCTGTCAGGCCATTGTGGACACTGGGACTTCACTATTGGCCGGACCAGTGGATCAAGTAGATAAACTCAACACTGAGCTGGGGGCCACGAAGGCTTTGGCCAATGAGGTGGGTGTGGGAGTGAGTTAAGTACAAGTTATGGAATGTTTGTATGTGTGCATTTGTTTGTGTATGTTTGTGTATTTTAGTTTGTGATTTGTTTGTTTGTGTTTGTGTGTGTGTGTGTAGTACATGTTTGACTGCAGTAAGGTTTCTTCTCTCCCCGACGTTACATTCACCATCAATGGTGTGCCATATGTCCTTCATGGCAGTGATTATGTATTGAAGGTGAGTGAGTGAGATGGTAGATAAGCTGGCAAATGCACTGACTAGTGTGGTGTTGTTGTTGTTGTTGTTGTTGTTGTTAGATCACTGCAGGAGGTCAGACTGAGTGCCTGAGTGGGTTCATGGGTATCAACCTTCCTTCTAACTTGGGTCCTCAATGGATCCTGGGCGATGTCTTCATCGGAGCCTACTATGTGGAGTTTGATCTACAGAACAAGAGAGTGGGCATTGCCCGTGCCAAGTGAACAACCTCCGGAGAAGGAGACTCACTAGTACTGAATATTGACTGAACTTGTGGTCATGTCCTTGTTGTTGTTTTTGTCTCCCTCACCAGAAAACAAGACTATGTGTGTGTGTGCGCGTGTGTCACTTGCTGTAGTTCTCCTCTCATATACATGTTTGTAATTCATATGACCACTATTCCATGTAAATGAGACCCTTTACCTAATTAGCTAGTGCTGTTTGAGATGAGGCTGAGTGTAACTATTTGAAGGTATCTTGAGTTATGGAAGCAACAAGTGGAAGAATCCAGCAAACGTGGCAATGCAGATACAATCCGTGTGTGTGTGTGTGTCCAATGTGAAACTTGTGGTTCATATGTGAAACATTGTATGCAGTTCTAGATGTGTACTGCTGCAAACTGTATGAAGGTATGAGCAAGGTTTCCAGTGAGATGGAGTTGATTACGCTATCCTAGGATTGGTAGAATCTGCATAGTTATTACTTGTTTAGTTTCATGTTTCACTACTATGGTCTAGTTTCATGAGCTCACTGGTTACAAATGAATCTGTTAAGTTACAGGAGTGTACTATGCTAGTATTATTTATCAGCAAAGTTATACAAATGAAAGTTCATATGACGCTTTCACATTTTTAAGCCTCCCTCGCTGTAGCAGTATTAATCAACGTGTCCCTCCTAAAAACTGGGGATGCAACAAAACTTTTCTAGCGTTCGACTATCCCCACAGCGGATAAAACAAACGCTAACACCGAATTAAAAGGACAGTCCGAGCATGCCCCGGAATTAATTAAATTTCACGGCCGAAGATAAAAAGAGTTCGCGCTGAACAAAGCGCACCGACGAAGTTTTGCACTCACTCTAGTATGGGCCGCTCTGTGACTGCTGCGCTGATACTGTCTTTCTTATCTTTGTCTGAAGAATTGATCAGGTTAATACATATTCAGATTCAAGACTGCATGATGAAAATTGTATTTTTAGGATTCCTCTAAGCGGTCCTCAGTCGATGTCGAGCCGCTTTGCGGATCTAGCGCACTTCAGAAAAAGTGTGGACTGGAAATATGGAGTAAGATCTGAACTCTCTGAAGTGCCTATAAGCAACTACATGAATGTGAGTTAGTTTTTGTATGGAGAAAGTTTTGCTCAGTTGTGGCTGATCATATGTTCGCTGTAATTAGCTATGTTATTGTAAGGCGCAAAATTAGCTACAAAAAGTAGTTATAAAAATACTCTGTATTGGTTTCATGATTATTGCTTGCCTTACTTCAAACTCTCACATTCAGTTTTAAGTACAATACTATTAGCTATATTGTATGCAACTAGCTGTACAGTAATGAAATGTACATAACCAATGATGATAGTTGGAATAAGCATAGCCAGTAGCTACAGTAAGAAAGAGCCATACAGCTGCAGACATTATTTGTAAATATTATGTCCATTTAATGTCCAGCTTTTGTTATGACTTGATGTTTAAGAATGTCAAGTTTGTGGTAGAAATGAATAAAACGGAATTTGACTGTACGGATTCTTTAAAATCTGTATGTATAATTAATACAATGATTCAGCCCATGGAGACTTTATTGAGCTATTGACATAATCTGTACTACCAAAGAAGCACCTGAACTCATTCAAGATATAGTGAGGACTAAATGGAATTCAAATTCTTTCAAATATAATCAGTTGCTGAAAAGCCTGGCTTGACTGGCTGCATATCATAATAGCTAGTTTAGAACTGTTGAAACATGCTTTCAACACAGTAAGTTAAACTTGCACATCTGTTTGTATGTGTACCATACAAAAATATAGTTGCACTTGCCATGTTCCCTGCCTTCTCCTTTAGCTGACACTAGACTCTAACACATTTATGTTTACCAGCTGTTGTTGTGTCAGTTCCTAAAGCTGTAATGGCTGCTGTCTTCTTGGTTTTTGTATATAGATGCAGTATTATGGAACTATTGGAATAGGAAGCCCCACCCAGAACTTCTCCATAGTTTTTGACACAGGTTCTGCCAATCTTTGGGTCCCCTCAATCAAGTGTAATCTTATGGCTTGTCGTAAGTTCAGTAACTTCTGTCTTCTCCAGCTTACTGAACATTGACTCAATATGATGGGACTTTGAGAATTTGCTGACTATTTTTCCTTTAAAATAGCTTGAATGATTTGACCGTAGCAAGTGATCTGGCAGTTCAAACTTAGTTTGCTATTAAAGTGGCGCGTGTATTCAACACACAAAATATTGAAGAAAAAAACCCAGTTATAATACCGGTAGAAAAGGTAATGCATATATTTTGTTTAAGGCATGAAATGATAATCTAGCTAATTTGATTAAGTTTGAGGTTATTTACTCACACAGTTTTCATAGATTCAGCGGATGAGTGTATGTAAGTTGACTCTCTGTGAAGTCATTTGATATATCAGAGAGAAGTTCTATTGTAAACTGTCTGACATTGTGCCACTACCAATCACTCAAAAGTTAATATATTTTATTTGACTGTATTTAGAACGTCATCGGAGATATGATAGTTCAACATCTTCCACCTACAAGGAGAACAGAACCAAGCTATCCATTAAATATGGCTCTGGAGGAATTGTGGGATTCATCAGTCAGGACACAGTCAGAGTGAGAGTTTGTTAGCTGAGCGAGTGAGAGCTAGTGAGACAGTCACAGAATAACAAACCGTCTTACACTCACGCCTGTATTTTGTAAATGGAGTAAAATAATATCCAATACTTAATGAGTGTGTAATCCATTAGAAATAATTGCTGAGGTTTCTCAATGTTTCTTTTTCTTTTTTTGTTTTACCTATAAAACTATATTTGCGCAATCAACTCAGAGCATATTTCTGTTGAAAATTGCAAGGATATATCAGGACATTGTAGACATGTGTGGAGTAACATCATTATTTTCTTTTAAAATGAATTGCCCCCAGTAATCAAAGTTTAATTATCTAGGTTGGCAATATAGAAGTGAAACAGCAACTATTTGGAGAAGCTTCAGAAGAAATAGGTGACTTATTTCTGGGAGCCAAGTTTGATGGTATCTTAGGAATGGCTTTCAAGGCTATTTCCATCAATGGAATCACTCCAGTTTTCCAGAGCATGATTGAACAAAACCTCATTACCACTCCAGTGTTCGGCTTTTGGCTCAACAGGTACCACTTTGAATGGGCTCTGTGAAAGCATGAAATGGTAGGGATATGTGGGAAAGGTATTGAGAGCTTGGAAGAATGAAGTAGACAGTAAGAAGTGATCACGTGTACCCAATATTGTAACTGTTCTGACTGAATAATGTAGATATAGAGACGGAGCAAGTGGTGGTATGTTGACATTGGGCGGAGCTGACCCATCCCACTACGAAGGTGACTTGTCATATGTTAAGCTTGAGTCCGCCTCATATTGGCAGATAAGAATGAACGGGTGAGTCTGTCAGATCATTGGGAACATTATTGTTTATCATTGTATCTAAATGCATTTTTGTAGTATGAAAGTAGGTTCTTCAAAGTTTAAGACTAGATACACACAAGCTGTACTAGACACTGGTACTTCCTTGATTGTGGGACCTAGAAAAGAAGTGAATCAACTAAATAGGATTCTTGGAGCACACCAAATTAAAGGAGAGGTAAATTAACTTAGCTATAATAGCCAATTGTAACTACAACTCTTTACTTTAAACTTTTCAGTATGTCTTTCACTGCAACTCATTGGACTATCTACCAACATTAGCATTCACTATTAATGGAACTGACTACAGATTGACAGGTCATGAATACACAATAAAGGTAAGATATTATATGATGGGCATTAATTAGGTCTCGATGATATTCCTGTTGGTTATAAATTTCAGGTGTCTCACAATGGAAATATGTATTGTGTGAGTGGAATTATGGGATACAAAGTGTCCTTCTGGGTACTTGGAGATGTCTTTTTAAACACTTATTATGTGGCCTTTGACTTCAAGGAGAAGAAAGTGGGCTTAGCTAGAGCTTCCAGTAGCTAATTTAGTTTATGATTATGTCAATATTAATTTATTAGTGCGCATTTAAAAATGTGCTCATGTTTACTACATTTAACCTTTTCACAATTATAAATTTATATCACAATAATTACAGCTAGCTAATGTCAATAGCTAAATATTTTGGAACTCATTTTAAAATTTCAGGATATCAAAAGTTTACCTCTTAATTTAATTCAAAACATTTCCAGCTGCTGTAATGTAAAATAAATTACTAACATAACAATGAAATCATCAATTGTAGGCTAAAAGTTCTCTTCAGTCAGACCCCTTCTCTTCAAAATTATGTCACTGCTACAACTGGCATGCATTAGCTAGCTCTGCATGACACATCACATTCCTCTAAACTGAGTGGACACAATAAATTAAAAGAATCTCTTCTAAGTAATAATTTATGTCCATGTGGTTAAGAGCTGCACAGCTACATCCGGCATAATTTATTTTGAAATAACCATTGATGCAGATTCAGAATCAAGTTAGTATCAAGTCATGTGAGCTAGTTGTTAATAGTTACTCATAGCTTGTCACTTGGGTAAAATAAACAAAATCACAAAATGATTTGAGTAATATTCATAAGAACCTATTATGTCAAAGAAAAGGTCCCTTGTGATGGAATGTAAGACAGACAGGGCAACTCATATAATATGTTAAAGATAGTCCATAAAAATATGAAAAAAAACTGATTTGTTAGGTGTTGTGAACACTCCATGAGAGTGGTTTGCTGCTTAAACTTAACTGTTCTGAAAATTTTAGTGAGTTGTCTTATTTAACAAGATCTGTAGATAGAGCAGAGCATTGATCTGACCATTTGAGTACACTATACTGGGGTATTAAATATATTTCAAATTTAGCTAATTAGAAGTCAGATAATTTAGAATATTATATGACACCAGGTCGTTCTTAAATCCCATTGAATTAAAATGTGAGGCATGTGCCATTCATCTGTTAAAACTATCACCACTTAATATTCCCTAATATCTCAGGGAATTAATTAATGCTCTCTTATAAAATCATAGGAGACCCTCTACAACTAAGGTAGCTAGTAAGGATAGCTATTTGAAATTGTTGATAGTTCTAATTCACCTGGACTTGGATGCATGCAAATTGTGGACAAATGAGATACAATGAATTATTTTTCATCATACAACATGTGTGTTCCCCCAAGCAAGGAACAACAGTTTTCTGACTATTGGATAACTTATAATGGAGTTTGTTCCCTCACAAATGTTGCTACTTGCTCTGTACCAGTGTAAGTGTCCACACACAAGCAATAGAATTGTATTGAAGTAGGGTGAATTAAAGTTAATAAGAATGAAAGATTATTTTTTAATAGCTATTTAGACAAATTTATGTGAAAGGAGCCATATAAAGAAATCCAACACATTAGTATGAGTAATAGCACAGGTAACCTTGTTATTCGGGATTAATAGCAGGAGAGTACGAGGCGAAGCCGAGTGCTATTTCAATTTCTTTACAAGTGCTATTGATCCCTAATATCACAGGTTACCCGCGCTATCACTCGCTAATAGTAGGCGAGCTTTTAAAAAGTCATTTGCAATTGTAGCTATATTATATCGTTCACTCACTTTCTCCTTATTTCAGGATTAGCTTCCGCTGGAACTTTCTTTTCAACGTGCGGCTCCTCCTAATCTGTTGTAAAACATTCCGTCTAATACGGGTAGAGGTTCTGTGGTAAAGAGGGACGCGTGCGCACTTACCCTTACTATTTCACTTAGCCACTTAGTTTCCACTTAGTTACCGAGGTATTTCAATTAGTTACGTGCTATTTCACTTTCCCTGTGCGATTTCAATTGAACAGCGATTTTTCCCATACATTTTTTGAATGGGCAACTTACGCGCCGTACTATTATGAAAAATATTTCCGAGTAATAGCTCGTGCTAGAATTTAAAGTTTGAAATAACTAGTGATGTGCTTGAGCACAAATGGCGAGCGAGCCTAAAGACTATACTACTAGTGGTGCGCTCGAATAGCGCAAATGCATGGCGAGCGAGTAAATATATGAGTATAGGTAAAGATGATTTGTGAAGGAAATCGCTAAATAATAGCAATGATTAGGCATGAAGAGTTAACAATAACAGAATTACCTGAATAAACTTCGAAAGCAGTGGCAAAGAAGCGCAGCTTGACAATTTGCCATTCAGTCTTTCGCCAAGAAGAGAGTAGCTATAAACTTTTTGGTTGAAACAAAGTTGCGTAAGGCAGTGCAGCAGGATTCTCCGTGCTCGTTAATTGAAAAATACCGGAACTGAGAACGCTTTACCTAACTTACGTAATTAGAAGCGCGGGCGAAATTTTTTGACGTACGCATACATACCTACATATATATATATATATATCTGAAATCTCAATTGAACACGACTGATAGTCAGCTTCGCTCGCTTCGCTCGCTCGCTGAAATTAAAATAGTATTTCCTCGCCTTTTTCCACGCGCCGTATTTGAACTCGTCGCGTGCAGCGTTAGGAGCCATTATTCCAACTGATCAAGAAGTCCAGTATAAAATGTGTATTTGCCGGGTGACTAAAAGATAAAAGTTCATTAAAGCAATAACTAAAATTTTGTGCTTGATTCTGTCATAGATAGATCTATGATTCTGTAATAAAAAAAAAGTGCGATAAAAGTGCGCTAGAATTACGCATAGATAACGATCGTGACTTTTTTTTATTTTTAAAGAAGTAAAAGTTTGCGTTGCGCAGGCGCAATTCATCGAGTAGAGTGTGAGAGACACCTAAGCCTCCAACTGTGTGGATTGACTCACATTAATTCTCAGGGTAGTCGGTGCTGAAGACGTACACAACCATGGTGGAGATTAAAGTATTTGTATTTTGTGGCTTATTATTTTTGGTCCTCCTCTGGGGTTCTCTTGCAGGAATTGTGAGGTTAGTGACACAGAACACAACTGCTGCAGCTGTATCACTTATTTTATGAATTTAAAACTGGTTTTACTGACAGAGTTCCACTGCATCACTATCCCCATAAGGAAGTTGATCCAGTGAAGCGCTACAGACTAATTATTGAAGGTCTCCAGGATAAGTACAAATCATTCAGACTTGATAATGGCGTTGTTCCTGTGCCCCTGGTGAACCATGCTGATGTAAGTTAGAAAACAACAACAACAAACAACAGTGGTAACAACAAACAACAGTGGTAACAACAACAAACAACAGTGGTAACAACATCACGTCAGATATTCTCACAGTATAAAATGTTAGAAACTAGTAGCTGTTGAGTTAATCTTCAGTAGCCATCTTTCACTCATCATCTTGCAGTCACATTCCTCATATTTATTTGTGCATTTTCTTAGTCCCAATTATAGCTTATTTGGAGAGTTAGTATCCTTGTCAACTGACTGAACTGAAAAATATATATCACTATTCACAATCTTGTTTACTATTTATATGACATGAAGAAAACAACCTTTCTGTGTGTGTGTGTGTGTGTGTGTGTGCGCGCGCATTCAGGCTGAATACTATGGAGTCATCACCATTGGTACTCCTCCTCAAAAGTTTGTTGTGCTCTTTGACACAGGTTCCTCTAATTTCTGGGTGCCTTCTTCAAAGTGTCCTGCATCAAACAGAGCTTGTCGTAAGGATATGTTGTTAGCACCAAACAAGTCACATGACATGATAGTATTCTGTACTGTTGCTGTTATAATAAAACTGATGCTTTGTGATTATGGTAGCCATAGACTGATTGTGAGGTTAATAGTTGCTAAACTAGACTGGCAGCATGGCACCAGCTTCAGTGTGTGTGTGCACTGGTAGCCATAGACTGATTGTGAGGTTAATAGTTGCCAGCCTAGACTGGTAGCATGTCACCAGCTTCAGTGTGTGTGTGTGCATGCATCAATGAACTAACTTCCAGGAATTACATTAGTTCCTTAGCCATTAGTGAGGCAGCTAATCCATGAGACAAATAACAATGTCATTTACTAGTCAAAAATTGATTTATTTTAAAAAAAGAGTGTAGTATGTAGTATGTAGTATGTCTTGCAGAGGAAAGCACAGATTTATTTGTATTTATTAACAACTGTTGCCTCCTTCAGAGATCCATAACAAGTACCATGGTGAGTTGTCCTCCACACACAAGAGTATCGGTAAGCCACTTTCCCTCCACTATGGCTCTGGCAATGCCACGGGATTCCTCAGTAAAGACACAATGTCTGTAAGCATAAACAGTTAATGGATACTTGCAAGTCACACGTGTGCATTTTGCATTTTTAGGTGGCCAACATCACAGTAACAGGCCAGATATTCGGAGAGATAGTGAACCAGTACAGCAAGGCATTTGTTGAGGCAGGATTTGATGGTATTCTTGGCATGGCATGGCCGAGCATTTCTGAAGACAAGGTAACACCTGTCTTCTTGAACATGGTCTCTCAGGGAGCAGTGAAGGATGCAAGGTTTGGATTCTATCTAAACAGGTCAGTTAGTCAGCTAGTCATGACAAAAAAGGATTGTGAAATAGGCAGTGTTGTTTTGGTTCATATATGAAGGCTTAGTTTTCGTTGTTGTTGTTGTTTTTTGCTAATTGTCCCTGAAGATTTAGTTAGTTTTTGGAATTCTTCTATATAATGTAAAGATTTAGTTAGTTTTATATCAATTGACTTAGTCTTTGGTTCACTTGTGTTGCTTCTCAAATTCTTCAATAATGGAACTCCTGAAAGTATTTCATGTACTTCTCCCCCCCCAAAAACTTCAAAAATAGTTCACTTCTATGAAATCTATGCATAGTTTTAATAAAATTTGCTGTCTTCTAAAATATTTTCTTGATGTTCTCTACAGCTTAGTTTTAGTTTTTCTTACCAAATTTAAACTAAGTGTGTTAGAGTCCAAGGGTGAACTGTGCATGACTTTGTTTAGAAACTTTAATTAACACCTCATACTTATACACTCTTATGGTAGTCTACCAGCATGCTATACTTTATTCTTTTTTCTTACTTAACTTTCACCACCCCACCTAGCTCATGCCTATAAGTGTAATGTTTAACCAGTCATTTTCCAGTGTGTTTTTGTGTCTCACATGGTTCAGTTATATTTAAATCAACCAGCATTTACATAACCATTTGTGAGTGCAGTAAAAAAAAAAGTGACCATGTATTCCCTTCATATTTTATGAAGTAATAATCTACTAGCCATTCAAGATTTACTAAACTTCCTTGTAAAGGCCAGGAATTGACATTATCACAAAGAAAGGTGGGCTGTGAGGATAGTCAAGTTATTATCAAGTTGAGGATGACTGACTTAGTACACACTAGTTTCTTGGTTTAGTAAATGATGTCTTGGTATATGAGAGAGAACTTTATTCAACTATATCAATTACCTGCTATTTAAAATATGATTTTTCAATGTAGAATGAAATATCAATGAGATGTGGGTGTTTATGTGAATGTTTGTTCGTGTGAGTGTACTCTGTTTTGTGTGTGATGTAATGGTGGTGGAACTAGTTTGGCGGATCTATATAGTAAGAGCCAGACTTGTTTTCAAACCTGCCAGGCCAACTTTCGCTGGCTGTTTTATATGCAGTGCAAGAGAAAATTTTTTTTTTTTATCATTGCTATGTCAGTTTAGAGCTATGACTGCATTCAAAACTTTATAGCTATTAAAGTTTTGAATTCAGTCATGGCTTTTTGAAGTGAAGTCATCATTCTTCTAGTTAAAGATCATCAAAAGATATATTATTTGAAGTCAGAACAGTTTGAACGGACATGCACATTGAACCAGCCTGATTACTACAAACTCTGGAAGATTAATCTGTTCCAACTTGCATAGAAAAATGGCTACTGTAAAAATATTTTTATGCCTTAGATCATTATACATAGCTATAATATTTTAAAGGTAATTTTAATTACTGCCACTCCTGTGATATGTGTTAATTGTAAGTGTTGGTATGCATATAATGTGTGTGATATGGGTTTGTATGTGTGTTTGTATGAGTTCCTCGATGTTTGTTTTAGAGACATGAAAGGTCAGATAGGAGGAGAACTTATTCTGGGAGGATCAGATTCTTCTCACTACACAGAACCTCTCCAATATGTACCTCTGGCTTCTGAGTCTTTTTGGCTTATTAAAATGGATAGGTATGTGTCCTTATTGAAGCAGCTGCAATTTGTAATTTCTTCTGATGCCACTCACTCAATAAACATACCCCTGCAAATTTTTTGAATTCTCTGAATTGAAGTGCCATGTTCTTCAATAATGCACATAAAAATGCTTATTTCAGAAATGATCGATTGAGTTGCACATGGGGTTGTGGAGTAGTTGAATTGGTTGGTGGTAGTCAACTATTGTTCAAATGAAGGGCAATTACTTCCTGTTGCATCATCAGCAATAAACTTAATCATGTCAGTAATAAACCTCATCACCAGATGCTGATAGTGTGTGCTCAGTTTAGTTATACTTAGTTTACAGTTACCAGTAGAAGAACAGAAGATAGAAATAATGTGTAGCACTTCTCTATTAGCTACTCTCTCTATTGGTATACCTAGCTAGCTATCCAATGTGTGTTTATTTTTTAAGAAGTACTTATAACTATACAAAACTCAGCCAATCAGTGTGACCCAGAGATTGATCTGAATTCTTCTTGTTCATGTCAGAGTTGATGTTAGTGGTACTGGTTACTGTCATGGAGGATGCATGGCCATTGTGGATACTGGAACTTCGCTCATTGCTGGTCCATTTGAAGATATCTACAAAATCAATCAGCAGTTGGGAGCTTACAATCAAAATGGAGTGGTACGTGGAGTAGCTAGACAAGACTAGTGAAATCACTAAGCATCTTTTGTTTATAATCATAATAGTTTTAACTATTTGAAGCACAACTTGTGTGTAACTGGAAGTCAGTTTAGCGCAAGATTATTAAAAGTTAATTGGTGAGATACGAGCGAGACACTATACAGTGGGTGTCAAATTGAGAATCGGGGATATGTGTTTATTTATTTTTGCACGAACGTATGCCATTTGTACTTTGACCCTCACTGTTAGCTCAGTGCTCAACCCCGCCCCAAACTTCACTAAACAGAATCCTCTGGTTTATCGATCATTACCTATATCATCCTAGAAATTGAATCGTTTACCACTTTGAATAAAACTTAAAAGCTTGCTGGAGTTCCATTTCTGTTACAGCTACTACTTAAAATATCATAAAGAAAACATTTAAATAACATGACTTGTTTTGTTTTTTGTTGCTTTTGTTTTTCAATTCAAACAGTTGCGGAGAGTTATGGCATTGAAACTCCTTTACCGTATAAGTGTAATTAAAAAACTTGACTTTTTTTAGTGGCTTGAGTATTAGAAGTTAAAATCAATAATTTAATAATAGTGTAGTTTTAGGCTCGCTCGCCATTTGTGCTGAAGCACATCACTAGTATAATATATGTGACCGGATTTGTGAAAACCCGGCTAAACGCGGCATCTAAAGTTTTCTAATTTATTCTACCAGTAGGCTGCACGGGGCCTCGGGATGCCTTCCTCCTAATTTGGAAGCTGTAGCACAAGCCGTCTCCGCCCTATGCACTACAACACTTCAGTATTTTTGCTAAACTCATTATTGCTGATTTCTAAAAAACGCCCGGTAAAGGCGTTGCTAAGGTCAGGGGGCGTGCCTTGTGTCCGTTTACTATTACTGCGTGTCTCCGGGGCACTATGGAATATATCGGTTACAGGCGGATTGAAAGAAGTCTAAAAGGCTTAATGCAGGGCTCCTTAAGAAACTATGATGACGAGAATTGCGTGAGTACGTGAATTATGTAGAATAGCAAGTGAATTAGTTAGCTACAGTTTTTTCTCGGCTGTTAGTGAAAAGCCCGCCAATAATTTCTTAGCAACTCTCCGTACACGAGTTCAACCGGCCAGTGTTTCTAGCCTCCTAGTGTGAGTTCTAGAGCACGCCAGAGCTTACAACTGCGTCATAAGCTAGAGCTAACTGGTGTCTATCCATTTCTGCCATAAAATTTTTTTCGAAAAAAATCGACCCATAAGGCTTTACCCGGTGATACTGAAAAAATTTGTTTGCCGCGTTTAGGCGGATTGTCCCAAATCCGGTCACATATATTATATATGTGGACATATACATAAATATATATAAACTTTCCTACAGTTAGTAGCTAGTTTGATTGCTATTCTCAAGATGAAAGGAATGGGGCATGTGCTGAAGAGTTAATGCATTCTATATGTTTGTCATGATTAGTTTATCTTCTTTGTAGAATTTACTGGACTGTTCCAAAGTGTCCTCTCTTCCAAGTGTATCATTTTATATTGGAAACAAGCAATTTGACATTTCTCCATCAGAGTATGTCCTCAACGTAAGTTTGCTTGTCTTTGTATGGTTTTAAGAGCTTGCCTGTGAGTGCTTGTGATCAGAGTGCTATATGTATTGGAGTATTGTTGCCATGATGTTTTTGAGTATTATTGGCAAGCGAGCAGAACACTATCAGGGGTAACACAATTGAGTTGGGGGATGTTTGTTTAAATACAGCTAGGATGTCAGTTATCTGCACACTCTTTACTGGTATCATCCAAGGAAATTTAATTGTTTATGAGGTTTTGTCTGACAAATATGAATGTTTACCTGTCAGTCAGGTCTTATAAACATACCAGAATTCATCTATTAGTGGAGGTGGCAAGTTATCCTTGTTAATGCGCTATTTGTCATAGTTGTACACCCTACACAACAGTATTGTTCTCACTTGAGACTCCATTGTCTAATAGTCAAGTTACAAGGTTACGAGAGAATACTAGGTAAGTCATATCCAGTGAGTAAGTGTGTGTGAAAATGTGTGTGTAACAACAATTACTTAGAATAGTACAAAATAATCTTAAACTAAACAGTTAACTAACGAACAAACATAAGTGTCTCATAGCTTTTTAAGTTTTTATTGCAGCCTGAGCATTAGGTAAGTGGTTAGGGTCAAAACTGTGATAATTCCTTAGAAGTTCTTTTTTTTTTCAAGTCGATTAGTTGCGGCGAGTGGTAACAATGGCATTAAAACCCTTACCATATGAATTTTTTTAAATTGGTCATTTTAAAATAGCTGGAGTGTTTTTAGCACGAACAACTAGCTATTTACCTAAATAATCAGAAACAAACTACAGAAGCTTTGGCAACTACTCGGAAAATTGAGGTGAGAAAGTAATTCCAGTATTAGCTAAAATTAGCTAATGGTCTACGGCTATGTAGTTGTAGCTACTGAACAATGCCTTCCTAAATAGAAGTGAGAACATTAACTTGAGGCAAATTAAATAAATATAACCATTTGGTATTTTTGCATACTTATGGCAAAACTTATGGTTTAAAATTAAGTGTTTTAGCTACCCAGTTGTTCAAATTACTTGTACACACAATTGCTTGCTTGCCATTTGAATCAGAAATAGCTACTTCCTAAAGTAGTTCAGTTGTGAAATTATATAGTTATAGTACATTTCATTAGTGGTAGCTAGTCATCATAGCAGTGAGTCAGTGAGTATAGTCAGTTGTAAATATTATTAGTATTTTATATGCAGCATTAACTCACATCTGTGGTCTTTAATCACTGAATGGACATAAGCTCATTCCACATCAGACACAACCTTAACTCATACATCCACACACACTGCTGAGGAACTCAAGTGAAATAGAGTGGTAGGTCACACTGAGTCAAGTCAAACTTTTAAACTCAATCAGTCAAAAAAGATTTTCAGTTGGAACTAGGTCGTAAGGTAAAATTAAGTAGATAAAGGATCAATATACATACAAATAACTGTGAGCAGAGTTTTTGTCACAATTTCTAGCTTGTAGCTTTAGCAGGACAAAGCTGATATGCCAGTAGGTAAAAGTCTACTTGGTAATGATAATTAATTCTAAAAGGTAATGCAGGACATTAAGTGGGAGGTGAGAATGCTTTGCACTTGAGGGGGATGGTTATGTTAGCCGGAAGTTGAAGTGAAGGACCAGATCTGCGGCAAGGTGTCTGATCAGTAATGGATTTCCATTGCAGAAATGATGAAGGTCAAGCAATTCTAGAACTCTTTCTTCCCAATGCGCGGGTCGCACAAACTCGTACAGTCTATTCTATTCAATTATGTCCTCAAACATTCATCATCCAATTTTGCAACGAGATTACTTAAGTACAAGTGACTATGAATAAAGGTGATTGGGTTTAAATGGGGTGTGGTCACATAAAGATAATGTTAGTGATGATCCTGTCCCAAGCTAATAAAGTTTTTTTCCACTAAGGAAGCGATTTTCGAGTTCAGGCTGGCCTGGACAGGAGGTTCTAATAAAGTGGGCATGGGTAATACCTTCAACTCTGTGCAGTGGAAAGTAAATTACAATGCAATTTATTTTAGGATTCCCAAGGAGGACAGGAGATTTGTGTCTCAGGGTTTCAGGGTCAAATGTCTTCCCCTCCACTTTGGATTCTTGGAGATGTCTTCATTGGAGTCTACTACACAGAGTTTGATATGGGAAGAAAGAGGATCGGTTTTGCTAGAGCTAAATGATGCAGATCTTGAATTCTATATTAAGACTTGATTTTATAACTTTAGATGGTATTAGAGTTTTTGTAATTATATCGAGTTCATTTAATACATATATATTTTGAGGTATTGATTTAGTGTGTCTTTCAATCTTAGTTTAGTTAATAATTATTAAAAATCATACCGACTTGATTTTAGATTAATTGTTTGATTTAGCTATAGCAGTCTAGTTTTAGTTCTTCTTTAGTGTTTGGTGAAATTCTATTTTTGTTTTAGCACATAGCTTGCTCCCCCTTGCATCATATACATAGCTATGCTATAGCTACACTGACTCTGCAAATTCAGAAACATTTTTAGTTAATACTACAATGTGCTATAGCTGTACAAGTAGCTATTGTTTGCCAGTAAACTAGCTTCAATGTTTGTGTGTGCTACTCTACACTAGCTAGCTACTAATAATCATTTCTCAGACCAGAAGAATAATTTATTAGCTAGCTATACCAATAGATAATTAGGGATATAGTGTAGCTGTACATGCAAGGGACGGACACTCACCAGTTACCTGGAGAGCACATAATATTTTTCATGATTTCCTGATTCTCCCCCACAGTAGATTAAAACAAGTAGCACAATGATAGGTCCTAAATCTTATATAGTTCTGAATAAGTTCATACCTAAATCAACAGCTAATTGCGAGTAATCTCCAAAATCAGAGCGTGACAGACAGACAGACAGGTCGACTACTATAACCCTCTCGCGCATGTGCACTGAGGGTTAGTGAAGGCTTACATAACCATGATATGTTGGAACTACAAAATAAGTGTATTCTAGCAAAGGATCACCACTGATACAAAGTAACTCCCGATGTTCACTGAAAAAAAATTCCCTACCAATTTAAAAGCATAGAAATGAAATCAATGTGTAATGAGAAGAGCACGGAGGGTGAAAGGGATATTAAGCACATATAGGTTTTCAATCCTCACATGCATGTGTGCTAAGGGTTGAAAAACTAGTCAAACATTTTATTTTGTCAAATTACATTTTGGACTGTAATAAACTTTATAGATGTGCTACAGACTTGGAGAGAACTGATATTCTCAAGGAACTTTGATTAGCATGTATTATTACTGCAATAAAGTTGTTGTTTTTTATCCATAAAAATATTCCATAAGCTTTGATTATTAATATGCTTAGCTACTTGAAGCAATTACGAAAAAAGAACCTACTAATACTATATTTTAAAAACTGTGATCGTTTTTACCTGTAAAATATATACCTGCCATACAATAAGTGAAATATGTCTTGTGTTTGATTCACTCACCTGTATATGATAACTGCTGCCACACTGTTAGAGTCCAACTTCTGTCACTTTCATGTAGTGTAGGCTATAAAATACACAACAATTTTTTTTTCATACGAGTTGCATAAAATGTAATCATAATTCTATTGGAATAAGTATAATAATTGGGTGTATTTAAACTTTAACCCTTCACCGGTGATTTTTAAAAGCAGATAATAGAAAAGTTACGAATATCTATTGAGGATCTTACTCAACAATGATATATAGCTATCATATTGTTGCTTGGAAGTCTAGATTTTGACAGCCAACAACGTACAAAATCTTCATTCAGTCGTTAACAGCTCTATTCTGTCTCATGCTATATATAGCTTCTGTTCACCTGAGGAAGATCGAGCAACCTTGATCGAAACGTTGTGATTTAAAATCAAAACAGACGTGAGTGGTCCATTCACTTAGACTTGAAGCCACAAAGTAAGTTGCTAATAAGCCACAAAAATTTTAACAAAAACTAGGATGGATTTATTTTGAATTTTACGTAGTTATAAAATAATTAGATAACTGAATTATAACTGGAAAAGGTGAAGAAAAAAAAGAGTTAAGTAGCTATTTCATAAAACAGTTTTGTTCAGATGCCACACAATGACGTCATTGGAGTAGCTAACACTCATACAACAAGTAATTGTAATGTTCCTATTGCCATATCTCTATTCCCTGAGCTCTGTAGCTAATATCACAACCTCTTTGCCATATTTCATGCCTCTTTTGGCCTTGGAAAACTGGAAATAAAAAACCTTTAACTCTATTCATGTCGAACTGAGAATTTATAATTGCCGCATTAGCATACTGAATGTCTGACATCATGGTTTCCTCATTACCATGCCAATAAAAATATGGCTATGTGATAAAGCAAACCTTAGTTAATTTCGATGCTTGAACTGTTGATAGCTTAAAACAGTTCAATTTTTTGTGACATTAAAGTGGTAATATCACAGCAAAGCCCAGATTTAAAATAAGGATTAGGTAGTTCATCACGACAATTTTTAAAACTATCATTAGAACGTCTAGCTAAGTTGACCAATGAAATTTACACTTATATTTTTTCAATAACAAGTAGGCTCTATCATGCTATCATGCCAATAGCACTAAAACTCACCAGAAGAGATGATCGAAAGGTTATTAGTATTTAATGGTTTACACCATCCATTTCTTTCTGTTGCTTCATTATTTTTTTTTCATACTCATATAACTTGAATGTGATGAAAAAAAGAATGACTCAATATACACACATTGCAAGTACAAATAGCTGGAATAGGAGGGTTGTGGTTTATTTGCTGAATTACGTATATTATACTTGAAAACTTAATTACTGCAATCTTTAGCCACGCCCCTTTTGTACACTATCATTATGTTGATAATTTAAAACAAATAAGAGTTGCAATCATTTGCCCATCTTTAGCCAATCCCTTCGCACCATGCTAACAATTTAAAGCAAAAGTTAAAAACATTTTGTAGTTGCCAATCTTTAGCCACGCTCTCAAAACTACATTCCGTTGAAAACTAGAGTTTGGAACCACTTAGGTATTAAATGCCTACATCATCTTTACCGGCGCAGAATAGAATGTGAACCGTATCCATCTGGTTCAAAATACTCTGCTCTTTAGGTTCAAAGTTAGGGAACAACGGGAATGGCTTCACACAAATGAAACACCAAAGGTGCGAACCCTCAGCGCTATTAAACACTACATAACTATTGCAATATAATCTTCCAAAAGAACAAGTAATCTGTTAGCGAGGCATCAAAATAGTTCGACCAATGAAAATGGTACATGAAAACGCTGTCTTCATAAGAGAAGAAGCTAAACTAGCCAGAAACACTCACCGATATGCATTTTCAACGCGAAACTTCACTTCTTTCAACTCCCGCTGGCTGCAAGAAATTATTAGCTCACGTGATTATGACGTGACGCTAGGGGGCGTTGCCCATAAAAGCTGGTACTTACCGCGGAGCTGAAAGCTTCGCGTTTTCTCAACGATAAGCCCGAAATTAAAAAAAAAAGTAGCACAATAAAAGGTCTTAAATCTGAGTAAGTTCATACTTAAATCAACTGTTAATTGCCAGTATTCTCCAAAATCAGAGCGACAGACAAACAAACAGACAGACAGACAGACAGGACGACTACTGCATGCTGCTATAACCCTATCGCGCATGCGCGTGGAGGGTTAATAAAACGGCGCGCGGGGGATTAGTATAATTATTTTTACTTCTTTAGAATAGCTTCCGGCCACGTGTCTATAAAACTTAACTTGCGAAAGTGTTGCGGTCGTTAGTCTCTCTGCAGCCGAATATTGGATAATGGCGTCTAAGGTGTGCGTGTGCTTGCTTCTGTGTGCTCTGTTGAGTGTTGCTCTTACTGCTGTAGTCAAGTGAGTGTTGTTTAAAGATTTTCCAGACCGCAGCTAAATTTTATTTTTGAATTTTTCTTTCTTCAGGATTCCTCTGTACCGCTTTCCTAGAAGCAGGATAGATCCCATTACTAAATACAGCAGGGTTAAAGAAGCTCTTCAAAACAAGTACAAGTCTTTTGGTGAGGTGGGAGTAGGAGTTAAGTCCTCCCCAGAGCCTCTCACCAACTATCTGGATGTGAGTTTACACCTGGGTGAACAGCTGAACTGGTGACTGTAGTAGCTATTTGTAGTAGCTAATGGACTACTGCTCAGGCATGGTGTGCAGTGCATTTCTAGACAATGTGTATGAATTATTACTAACTGCATAGCTAACTAATCCTGCTTGAGGCTGTTAAGTAGTAAGTTGCACTTCTCAGAATATAAAATGTCTTAAGGAGTAACTAAATATGTGCCAGTCAGCTGCACTTCTGTCTGAGTTTATTTTACTCCAAAGTAGCTACACCATCGAGCTCCTGGTAACTTTTTTGTTACTGTTGAAGGCCATATTTTCTCAATAGTGATTATTATTCAAGTGCAGGGGCACAACCCGTTAGGTCAAAGCCTCGCTACTTACAGACTCCCTCAGCTGGGTTATTAGCTAGTGAATTTTAACAAGTTCTACAGTTTGATGAGGCGTTCAGTAAGTGCCACCGAGGAGGTCCGCTGGTGATGAAGTGGAAGTGATTGAGTGAGTGTATGGCTGGATATTGCAGACACACATGTTTGCTGCAGATGGTGAGCTAGTTTGACCTTTCCAATAGTATTGTCAGCTTGGAGCCATTTATTATTGGTGTGGTAGAACTTGTCAGTCTTGCTGTACTTTTGTTCACCATGACAATGGATAGGTGTGATGATATGCAGTGGGCTTGATTGTGTGAAGTGTGCTGATGCAATTCTGGTCACGTGATCACAATGGTGTGCTGTAATTCCAGTCACATGACTATAGAGATGTTAATGAGTTACACAGCATGTATGTATCCAGGATTATGCAGAGCAATTAGTTATTATTGGTAACTGTTTATGTGTCCACTAGCAGTGTAGTTAGGGCCTGTAATTTGTGTTGCTACCATTCAGCTTAAATGCAACTTCAGAGAAGTTTGTACAGTTGGATTTTGCCTCCAACCATCACATGATGCGTGCTGTCACAGGACTCTGCAATTAAGATAATGCCAACTTCAGCAAGTTGACTAGAAAATACCCTCCAATTAACCCTTGACCTCTGCATACCACCACATGACTCTCCCAGAAAACACCAGCCAAGCAGATAAGCTGCCAACTCAAGTCCCCAGTGATGAGATAAAGTCCCCTAGTTATTTATGAATCTAATTTTAACCAGAGACTGTCAGTACTTTAGTTTTTAGTTTACCTGTTTTATTTGTCAAGATCGGTCTGTGGCATACCTATCTCACAGACTCCTTCCATCTGGACCTGTTTCCTTTCTTGCTTAGCCTGTGTAACAGTTTTGTAAACTTACACATCAGTATATATGTTTGTTTGTTTTTAAGTGCATATAGCATCTTAATTTGTCTGTTTCGTTATGAATTCTATAGAAGGAAAATTTGTTGCAGTTATTATTGACTTTACTAGAATGTTTCCTTTGTGACTAATCCCAATATAACCAGTCACTAAATGAGTGAAGACAGTGTCCAGACTGTTGTCACACTTTGTTATGATGTTTACATGAAATCATTTAGCAAACTCATCAGTAACTAACGGCTGGCAAACACAAACAGGTTACCGTAGCAACATTCATGAGGGTTTGAAGAGAAAAAATCAGGGACTTCAGTCTTATTTCTTGATAATGTTCTAATTTACGAGGAGGTTGTTGATTTTTTGTGAAGTTTTCCTTCTATGGGATGTTGTTCAAGTCCTTGTTTGTTTGTGTAGGCGGAGTATTACGGAACTATCAATATCGGGACTCCACCTCAAACTTTTACAGTTATCTTTGACACAGGGTCGTCCAACTTGTGGGTGCCGTCTTCTAAATGTTCTCCCTCTGATAAAGCATGTCGTAAGTGCAGTTGTGATGATGGTGGTTATGATGATGGTGGTGGTGATGATGGTGGTGGTGATGGTGATAGCTGTAGCTAGAATTAAATACGTGCGTACTTGATGTATGGTTAGTACATAGTTGGTCGCTGTTCATTTGTAAGCTTTGAGAGGTGAAGGCATGGTAGTTGTCAGTGTTTGAGTTTCCACAGCTGCTGTGTGAGCACATGTTGATCACATTGGGTTGAAAGTTTATTATACACAGAACAGATGTCTCCTACCATCTGAGGATAGCTGCTTACTAGGTACTGTGAGGATGTTGTGTCTGTTGTGTTAGAGTCTCACAAGAAGTACGACAGTTCCAAATCCTCCACGTACGTAGCTAACGGACAGAAATTCTCCATCAAATATGGCACGGGCAGTCTCACCGGTTTCCTCAGCCAAGATACGATGTCTGTAGGTGCCACACCCATGCAGTGATCACATGATGCACTGACAGTGTATGTATGTGTGTGTACTAGGTGGCTAATATTTCAGTGAAGGGTCAGGTGTTTGGGGAAGCCGTGCAGCAGCCAGGAGAAACATTTGTGGATGCCAAGTTTGACGGTATTCTAGGAATGGCGTGGCCCAGCATCGCTGAAGACAAGGTCACTCCTGTCTTCATGAACATGATCGCTCAAAGTGCTGTTACGGACTCGAGGTTCGGCTTCTACTTGGACAGGTGAGTGGGGGCGGGACTTGTAGTCTGTTGAGAAGTATTGGTTGTTAGTTTGGTGTGGCAGGGAGTGGGTCTGTTTATTTGTCATGGTTATGTGCAGGTGACCGGGTCAGATGATCGTTTTCTTTCGTTTTGTGTACTTTGAATCAAATGTTTCACTTTAGACGTTTGTTTTAAGTAGCATTGCTTCCATAAGCTTTCTTTTACTTGTCGTGTGCTTATTTTCAGTGTGTACTGGTGGGGTAGGTCATGTTGAAAGAGAAAGGCGAACAAGGAGTAGTAATGATGGTCATCCTTGCATGTAATACTCAATGATATGGTCTGCTATAAGGATCATTGGAAATATGTAGTCCACTAGAATGGGGTATATGGTCACTTCTTAATGGAGGAAATATAGCTCCAGTTTTCTAGTGGGTGTCTTGTGTTTTGTTAGTCTGCATTGAGTTCATCTAAACTAGCAGATCTTTAGGAATGGTTGCCATGGTGAATGTTGTGGAACGACTTGCTTGGGATAATATTTGTGACCGGTTTTGGGAAAATCGGCCTAAACGCGGCATCTAAAGTTTTCTATTTTAATCTACCAGTAGGCTGCACGGGGCCTTGGGATGCCGTCCTCCTAATTTGGAAGCTGTAGCACAAGCCGTCTTCGCCCTACGCACTACAACACTTCAGTATTTTTGCTAAACTTATTATTGCTTATTTCGAAAAAACGCCGGGTAAAGGTGTTGCTAAGGTCAGGGGGCGTGCCTTGTGTCCGTATACTATTACTGCGTGTCTCCGGGACACTATGGGAATAAACCGGTTTCAGGCAGATTGAAGAAGTCTAAAAGGCTTAATGCAGGGCTCCTTAAGAAACTATGATGGCGAGAATTGCGTGAGTACGTGAATTATGTAGAATAGTACGTCAATTAGTTAGCTACAGTTTTTTCCCGGCTGTTAGTGAAAAGCCCGCCAATAATTTCTTAGCAACTCTCCGTACACGAGTCCAACCGGCTAGTGTTTCTAGCCTCCTAGTGTGAGTTCTAGAGCACGCCAGAGATTACAACTGCGTCATAAGCTAGAGCTAACTGGTGTCTATCCATTTCTGCCATAAAAAATTTTTCGAAAAAAATCGACCCATAAGGCTTTACCCGGTGATACTGAAAAAAATTGTTTGCCGCGTTTAGGCCGATTTTCCCAAAACCGGTCACATTTGATAGACTATCTGTCCGAGGTGCAATGATCTTGTCTGTCCCAACTATCCTTATCATGTGCTTGCATGGAGGTTTAAACCATGCAGCTTTTTCACTGGAACTTGTCTAGCAACTAACATTTTCAATTTAGAATGAAGTTAATGTGCATATAAGTAAAGTATCATTCTCTGGTGGGTCACATCAGCTGGTGGGTCACATCAGCTTGGATTCTTTACCTCACTATGAAGTTGGAGTGATTACGACTGTATCACACACACATACACACGAGGATTGGGATGATTGTGTACCTTGCTCTTTCTCTCTGTGTTGTACGTATGTGTGTTTGTTCACAGGGATGAAAATGGCAAGTTGGGAGGAGAGTTGATGTTGGGAGGTTCAGATTCAAGTCACTATGTTGGAGAGCTCCGCTACGTCAATCTGGAGTCCGAGTCCTACTGGCTCTTCAAGATGGACGGGTGAGTTGGTAGTGGATGTCATGTAGCCCGCAGTGGATGGGCACTATTAGAGTGGTATAATTATAGCAAGTGGACGTGGCACCAGTATGTATGTCTTGTTTTCTTTATTTATTTTACTTCCTGATTAACAATGATCTATTTACAAGCACACAATTGTCTTCACGAAGTAAAAAAAAGCTGTCTGAATGGTCTGTGTACAGGAAGTTTTCAATTTTTATGATAAGATAAAGAAGGCATTTACTGGCAACAAACAGAGCCACTGTGTGTTGGGAGGTGTGACAGGTGTTCTGAGATATTGGACTGCGTGACTCTCTTCTGGTCGCTCCTATTTTTGTGACATCTATGTGTATATTGCAGTAGAGGACCATGCACATGTCAGTCAGTGATAAGCCAGGACTTAGTTTGCCAGATCTGGTGTTGTCTCATTTCTCTTTGTTTAACAAGTCTGAGGTGGTCTGATTGGTTGCCTGGCTATCTGTTAGAACTCATTTCAGGTCTCAGCACCACAGCCATTACTGTAGGAACCTGAAGATAAGGGTTTTAGAAGAGTTCCTCCATCATTTCTATCATTTGGTCCCTATCCTCAGCTGGGCCATATTCAGCAGCTCCCAACCCCACCCACCCCCCTCCCGCCTCTCCTTTCGTCACTTGCAGTTGAACTGGCTTTAAACCTCATTGTATAAATATTTTCACGAGTACAATAGAATTACTGAGCTTTGTGTTCCTTTTCCCCTTCAGGTTTCTTGAAACTGGTGTAGTGTATAGCAGTACATTGAAATTAATGTGTTGTTACTGGGGGGGGGGGGGGTGGGGGGTATTAACCAGTGATTGCAGTAGATTTTAGAGTATGAAAAACTTAATGATGATCTTTAAATCTTGTGTGAGACGTTAAGTTTACAAGAGGAAATCTCATTTTTGTGCTGTAGTGTGTGGTCACTTATTATATAACCAGGACTCCTTAAGGGTGGCCGCACATAGCAACGTGCACCGCCTGTAGATGCGGACATTACTTTATTCCCCGCCAATACCCCACCATTTGATAATACGCGAGCAGAAACTATCGCGCAGTAGTAGCAGAAGTATACTTTGCGAAGTTGTAGTGTTTTAGTTTAGCTTCTTGTTGTCTCATATCTGTTTACAGCAACTCTCCATACATCGTCTGACCTCACGTAGCAAGGTGCACCAGGCTGCCTCTCCTCCTGTAGACTCTGCGCACCTGAACTCAAGCAGATGGATATTATACCAGGCTCGATTTCTGCGGAGCGAAGACTTCCCAAGCTGCGCAGATCTAATACCTTCACCTATGGCTATCTCCAATAAACTGCTCTCTCTTCTGACTCTCTTGTTATTGTTGTATTGATGTTTGTTTACTCTTGATATAGGCAGGCTCTTTTTAGAACCAATACAAACTAATTGGAAGTTTTTTTTTTAATGAGAACGACTATATTTTTTGCACACGTGTAGAACACACAAAAAAAGAAGGGCACCACAATTTGAATTTTTCAAAATCTTATAAAAGGAAAAAATGTAAATAAATCATAAAGTAATATTGAAATGGAAAAAAACTCGTCTTGGCTAGCGGCGTACAAAATTCTGGAGCTCCAACTTGCCGCACCGCTCCAAAAGTTGTTTGAAAGTTTTACATCGGGGCCATGATATTTCCTTCAGATTCACTCCAAAGTCGGCGTGCAGTATCTTAGGCAGGTACTTTATCCTTTTAGTATAGTAGAGTAGCCCTGCAAATAAAGAAAGTAGCAGAATCGTGCTTAGCAACCAACCGGGGTAATAATTGCGTGGGCGGTGTGTGGCCACCCTATGGTACTTCAAACTCTAGGATGCTTTGTTTGCTATGTTTACTTCTTTACAGATTGTGTGTGTGTGTGTAGGGTTGCCTTAGGAGGCACGAGCTACTGCCAGGGAGGCTGTAACGCTATTGCTGATACAGGAACTTCTCTGTTAGCCGGACCAACCAGCGACATAAATCGCATCAACCAACAGTTGGGGGCAACAACGGAGCAAGGAGTGGTGAGTGACCAATTGCTTCTCCTGTTTGGAGCCTTTAACAATAGTCTTTGCTTACAAGCCAAGTGACTGGTTTAATTAACCAATGAGTGATCAAAGCAAAGCGAGATACTATCAGGGGTTTGTCAATGGCAGGTGTGTGTGATACATGTGGGCTACATGCGGGCTACTAGTAGCACATGTGACCATAATGAAAATGAAAACTATTAGTAAAAAAATTAAAGGGTTCATTTCTCTTTTCAACTACTGAATTATTTCTAAGATTTGCTGGAGGTTCATCATGTAGGGAATTGAGCTTCAAGATCGGATCACAGAGAATAATATCTACTTGCTTGAAGACCAGCACAAGAAAAATACTAAGCTAAATGTAGCTGGATATGCTTGAAAACATAGTTGATATATATCAATGCTGATACCCTTTACCTGTTTGTCTCATTCCATGTACTGGTAGTTTGCTCATTCTTCATGTATACACTGCTAGTGATATAGGTAACCCTTCATACCATACGTCTTATCAGCAATGCAGCTGATGTCAATGTTCTTTCTCCCTCCGTTGTTGTTGTGTGGTACAGAGTGTATTGGACTGTTCTAAGTTGGCTACCCTTCCTAATGTCACCTTCACCATTGGTGAAGGCCAGCAGTTTGAACTGACTCCAAATGAGTATGTTCTCAAGGTTAGTTACCACCAATAAAGTACACTGGCGGGCTCAAATGCTAACTTTTTATTTGATTGTCTATTTAGGAGGAGTCAATGGGTCAGACTTTCTGTGTGTCTGGTTTCCAAGGAATTGAACTTCCTTCTCCTCTCTGGATTCTTGGAGATATCTTCATCGGAATCTATTACACTGAGTTTGATGTTGGAAACAAGAGAGTTGGGTTCTCTAGGTCTAGAATTTGAGAACTGAATACAGCTGCATCTTTGTTTGTGTGTGTATCAGCTAAATTTGTGGACTGTGTGTATGTGTGTGGCAGAAGACTCTTACTGCTGTTCATTAATTAGAATACCATGATTTGACATGATTTCTTTGAAATATAACTTGACATTTAGCTGGTGTGCAATGAGCATGCTAAAGATTTCTTGTTTATGGTGGATAGTCACCACACTGGGAGAGCAGGGGGAAATGATGATTGATGGACAGTTGGATGCCCTTTAGCAAGATAAAATCACAATGTTTCCAAGGATATATAATCCACATCAGAATTGTCATTGGTTACCTCATTTCCATATATAATTGCATCACTTCACTCCAGTTGCCTCCTATCTACACACAGTATCTATCTGCAGTCTGGTGCCATTTGTCTGACAAGGTTTCTGATGTATTCCTCGGCATCTTCTACTTCTTATCAGAAACCTTGTCAGACAAATGGCACCAGACTCCTTTGGAACCACTTCCACATCACCAGCCAACAGCTCAGCCAAGAGCAAGCCGAATAAATCGCCGCCAGTTATCAAGTGCCCTCTGTGCGCAGACAAGCACAACTTAGCTCTGTGTCAACCTTTCACCCACTATGACGTAGACAAAAGAAACAAGTTTGTTTGGGAGAAGCGATTGTGTACTAACTGTCTCGGAGAAGGACATGGCTACACGCACTGCCCCACCAAGTACGCCTGCCGAACATGCCACAATAAACACCACACGATGCTGCATCGAGAAAAGTCAACCAGAGAAGCCACGAATGCAGTCCTTTGTGTCAAAGTTCAACCACATGATGTGGGTTCAGACGAAGCTGACAGTGACATGACATTCGTGGAGACAGCTATGGTGGTAGCCATGTCAGGCAGCATCACACCAGAGCCAGAGTATTGAGATCAGACATTAAATCACTCTGACAAATGTGTTGCCTTGTCACCTTTGAGAAATAATGATAATATGTCACTGTTCCTAGAATTTGAACTGAAATAAGTGCACAATGCAAGTACATGGAGCTTTAATTTACATGCATTTGTGTCCTTACATCTTGCTGCATCGTATAGCAGTATGAAATGTTGCAAGAACTAACAACAAACACTAAGACTATACTACTGCTATCATGGGAGGGGGAGGGGTATGACTAATTTTATGGTCAAGTTTATTGTACAATCCTTGCCAAGCTACACAACAAAAACACATTTTTTTTCTGTAAAGCACTTTACATTAAAAAAATTTTTTACAGAAAATATATTGCAGTTTCTAATTTTTTTTGTGAAGTTTTTAAATGACTGTCAAAAACAATTAGACACACTCATACTGTTTTAACTGACTCATGTCTTAACAGATACAGTGGTTCAATGTGATCTAAATTTCTTGAATACCCTACTGTGCTACCAGTACCATGTGTAATAGTAGAAGAATCAGATCATTAAAACGAGTCAGATAGTAAACCTGGCAAAAAACAAAAACAAAAAACCCCCCCTGCTAAATGTAAATAGGGCAGTTGCCAAAGCGACCCAAGACACAGAACTCTTGTGTGTTCATAAATATATTTTTCTGATAGAACTATTTAAAAAAAATTGAAATAAAACAGATAGTCTTTTAAAAAGTTTGTTAATCTAAACTTCACTAACAAGCAATTTGGGCATGCCAATCCTATTAAAAACACACTTGATCGTTTGTGCGTGCATCTGTCATTTGTCCATCTTCTTAAAAGAATGTAACTGAAAAGACCTCACAATAAACTTCTTTTAAATGAAAATTAAAAAAAAAAGAAGCTCTCACACTCACAAATAACTAGTGCAGGAATACAGAGTAGTCATACCATTATCATTATAGGAAAGGCTGGCAGAGGCCCCTTGGATTAAGGAGTGGGCAGAGGCCCCTTGGATTAAGGAGTGGGCGGAGGCCCTTTGTATTAAGGAGTGGGAGGAGGCCCCTTGTATTAAGGAGTGGGCGGAGGCTACACTCGGCCAACATCAGGGCCTGGTACGCCCACAACTCCCTGGCTTTCTGTGCTTCGCACACACCACCGCCGCATATGCACAGAAGCATTGGAGCCAGCTGTCAAAATCTGGCACCTCTCTACAATGGGTTCTTTCAGCCTGTCCACTATCTCCCACTGCAGCTCTCCCTCCACATCAAGATCAGGAAAGAGTTCGCACAAGTGCGGAGGGGCTCCCCTTCGTCCTGAGTGAGGCGTTACCGGTGGTCCCCGGAAGGCTAGTGCAGAGGATCCAGAGAGGAGATTACGTGGAGATGGCTGAACTTCTGAAGGACAATGTGGAGGAGGAGAGCTGCAGCGGGAGATAGTGGACAGGCTGGAAGAACCCATCATAGAGAGGTTTCTCTTTACCAACAATGGAGTGATATGATCTAAATCAGGCTATTATGCCCATAACCACATTCTTTTATTAACAAATTCAAACTATAGTATAAATTACCACTCCTTAATCCAAGGGGCCTCTGCCCATTCCTTTATACAAGGGGCCTCCACCCACTCCTTAATCCAAGGGGCCTGCCCACTCCTTAATCCAAGGGGCCTCCTAATCCAAGGGGCCTCCGCCCAATCCTTAACACGAGGGGCCTCCGTCTCCTCCCTACTACCGGGGGCTCCATCCACTCCTACTTGCAGGGGGCCTCCGTCCACTAATAATTACAAGGGGGCCTCCTCCCACTCCTTACTACACAGGAGCTCAGCCCATTTGTTACTACCTGGAGTCTCTGCCCACTCATTCCCACCAGGGGTTTCCACCCACTCATTACTATAAGGGGCCCTCTCATTATCACCAGGGGCCTCTTCCCACTCTTTACCACCCGGGGACTCCACCCACTCCTTACTACCCAGGCCTCTGCCCACTCATACTTATATGGGGCCCTCCGCCCACTCGTAATTGCATGGGAGGGGCCTCTGCCCACTCATAATTACATGGGGGAGTCTCTGTCCACTGACTGCTCCTCTGTCCCCACTCCAAGGACCACCCTCCCACTATTACAAAAAGGGGGCTCCACCCACCACCAACACCCCCAGTTGCCTTTAAAAAAAATATAATTACTGCAACACCTTGACCCCCACAGACCTGGCACCTCTTGTGGGGCCTACTACCTTGCTCCTACTACCATTCTTCCTTACCTCCTGACTCCCGGTTAGGTGGCTCCGATGGGGAGTCTCCCCCACCAGTGTCGGGTGCTATACTGGACCTCTCCCCTTCTGAATCTCCCCGCACGCTTTCCGCCGATCCTTTAAGTTGGGCTGCCACCTTAGCCGCGATCAGGTCCACTAGCGCTGGGTCCAACGGCATAGCGGCCACCACCGGCGCTCGACTTCTAGGAGCCTCAGATGACAAGGAACCCGCGGCATGGCTGTCTCGGTCTCCTTCTGCTGCCGCCTCGCTGCGTCCCGCCATTCTTGACATTACTAGCATTAACAGTTCTGCTTGGCTGACTTGTTTCCCCACTGGGTCTAGTCACTGATCCAATTCTGGTCACTGGTCCACGTGTCTGTTTCCTTCCATCACGTGAGCATTACTAGCTACCATTCTGACGACCTAGCTTCTGGGCTGGATCTTTGACCCGGTCCTTGTAATTAACTAGGTTTAATTTGCTGTTAAACCTGATTATATAGGTCAAGAGTCAATTGTGCTCATGTCCGCTATTGGGGTTATCGTGTGTCAGAAATCCCATCACACTCTGCTGCATATTGGTGACACAACCTCCACACCGGCTGACAGTCCCTCCACATCTCCAACCTCAACCCAAGTACCTGCACACACTGCAGTCAAATTGAAGTCAAGTGCACTGCTCATGACTTGTCACGTGTTGGTTGCTACTCCAAATGGGTCAAGAGTCGAAGCCAGAGCTCTACTCGACAATGCCTCATCCGCATCATTTGTGTCTGAACGTCTAGTTCAAAGCCTGAGTCTTTCACGGACGCGACAAAACGTGCGAGTGTCCGGCATCGCTGGAACGTCACCCACTCCTTCAACTCACTCCATCGCTACTTTTCAGTCTCCCCTGCACACTGCAATGGGAGGAGCATTGAGCTCACAGCCATTGTCTTGCCGAAGGTCACTTGTGATCTTCCCACCTCTCCTGTCCCTTTCAATTTGTCCTGGAGCCACCTCTCTGACTTGCCATTGGCTGATCCCAGTTTCGGCCAGCCAGGTCAAATCGACATCCTTCTTGGTGTGGACATCTTCACTGAGGTCTTGCTCCATGGCCGGCGGGAACTTCCTGGTACTCCCACAGCCTTTGAGACCGAGTTCGGGTGGGTTCTTAGTGGTTCGTCAAACCAAGACCCTCCTATAGAGCAGACCACTTCGCATGCAACAGCTTGCCATGCCTTCATCACTCATTTGTTTGGTGATGAGATCCTCCGCCAATTCTGGGAAGTGGAGGAAGCTCCTCTTGGTGTGACACTCTCAATGGAGGAACACGCTGTCGTACAACACTTCAATGCCAAACTCTGAAGGGAGATTCGTGGTACCCCTGCCTAAGAAACCAGATGCAGGAGCCATTGGAGAGTCACGGACCCAAGCCGTTCGACGACGCTTCAAGGCGCTGGAGAGATCGTTGACCCACAAGGGTCAATTCTCAGAATTTGACACTGTCATGCAGGAATACTTGCATCTTGGCCACGCCGAGAAGGTGCCAAGCAAAGACATGGAGAAAGACTTTCTGCTGCGCAAATGGAACTCAAATGACGTCTCTGTGCTTCAAGATGTCGCACCCGAGTTGCGCGAGTGTAGAGATGTGCACTCCATCGCTGACACAAATTACTACACAAAGACGCTTGGTCTGGAGTGGAACACAGTCACTGACCAGTTTCATTTGACGGTCTCGGATCTTCCTGCCACCGAGGTAGTGACCAAGCGCATTCTTGTCTGTGACATCGCCAAGGTTTTCGATGTCCTTGGCTGGTTTTCCCCCGCTACCATTCGTGTGAAGATCCTTCTTCAGCGACTTTGGGAGCAAAGGGTGGATTGAGATGACTCGGTACCAGAGATGATTGAAGATGATTGGAGACGCTGGCGATCAGAACTCCCTCATTTCTCCACCAAGGGCATCCCATGCTGTTACTTCCCCAAGGAAGCAACTACTTGTTCTGTCCAACTTCACGGCTTCAGTGATGCCTCCGAGAATGCCTATGCGGGAGTTGTCTACCTGCGAGTCTGTGATCCCTCTGGAAACGTACATCTCACATTGGTTACTTCGAAGACCAAAGTTGCGCCCATAAAGCAATTGTCTATCCCACGACTGGAGCTGTGTGGTGCACATGTCCTTGCTAAACTCTTCTCCCATGTCCAGAATGTCCTCCAGCTGCCACTGTCCGACACCTTTGCATGGATGGACAGCACCATTGTGCTTAGCTGGCTCTCAGGAAACCCACGCAGGTTCAAAACCTATGTCATAAATCGAGTATCACTGATCATCGACAAACTACCACCAGACCGGTGGAACCACGTCGCGGGTGTTGAAAACCCAACCGACTGTGCGTCCAGAAGTCTGTTTCCTTTGGAGCTACTTGACCATAGTCTTTGGTGGGAAGGACCTCCATGGCTGCACCTGCCACCTTCAAGTTGGCCAGAGCCACCTGACTGCTCAGTGGAGACTCACTTCGAGGAGGTGAAGGAGACTTGCCTCATCACGGCAGTGGAAGTTCAGCAGCCCATCATCCCTCTCACTTGCTACACAACCTTTGTTCAGCTACAACGCGTCACTTCATGGGTTGTTTCGATTTCTCGACAATTGCCGTCTCTCCAGCCACAGAAGCTGTGAGCGCCCTCTATCCCCAAGCCTTTCCGTCTCGGAATTGACCACAGCCGAACGCTACTGGATTTCGCTCTCTCAGTATGACCAATTCGCAACAGAAGTGTCTTTTCTGAAAGCCAAGAAACCCCTCCCCAGCAGCAGCTGTTTGTTACCATTGCATCCCTTCCTTGACTCCAACGACATTCTACGTGTTGGTGGTCGAGAGAGAAACTCAAGCCTCTCCTATTCTCGTTGTCACCCAGTGATCTTGCACGGAAAGCATCCGATTTCCAAGCTCATCATCCGCTCCGAGCATCTTCGTTTGCTTCACGCGGGGCCTACTCTGTTGTTGGCTTCCATCAGTCGCAGATTTCATGTGGTCTATCTTAGGAAGATAGTCCAATCCATCACACGTCAGTGCGTGACATGCCGGCATCAGACTGTGAGACCCCAGCAAAAGATGATGGGGCAGCTTCCTCTGGAGCGGGTGACACCTGGACCAGTCTTCGAGAAAGTTGGAGTGGACTACGCCGGTCCCTTTCTTATCAAGTATGGCATGGTCGCAAGCCAACTATTGTCAAAACATACATGTGCATTTTTGTTTCTCTCACTGTGAAGGCAGTCCATGTGGAAGTCGTATCTGACCTGACATCAGAAGCATTCATCACAACTTTGCGGCACTTCATTGCTCGCAGGGGATACCCATCCCTCATCTGGAGCGACAATGGCACCAATTTTGTCGGTGCTAACCGCCAGCTCAAGGAGTTCTATGACTTCCTGGCCCAACAGAAGACAGACGGCGTCATCTCAGAGTTCTGCACTGCAAAGAACGTGGAATGGCATTTCATTCAAGAGCATGGTCCCAACTTTGGTGGATTGTGGGAAGCGGCTGTTAAGAGTGCTAAGACTCACCTCAAACGCATCATGGGATTCATCAAATTCACGTTTGAAGAACTCACAACGGTTCTGGCTCAGGTGGAAGCGTGTTTGAACAGCAGACTCTTGGTGTCCACCAGTACACCTGATGATGATGGAATCAAGGTTCTCACTCCTGGACACTTCCTAATTGGTCAACCTCTCTGCGCTCTTCCTGACCCTCCCTTTTCCTTTCGCTCGACATCACTTCTCCGACGTTGGGATTTGTGTCAGAACCTCGTTCGGCATTTCTGGCAAAGATGGTCTAGCAAATATCTCACGACGTTGAACAAGTTCAACAAATGGCATCATCCTTCAAGAAATCTCACTGTTGGAGACATTGTCATCTTGAAGGAGGACTCGCTCGTACCTACTAAGTGGCCTCTGGCAAAAATCATTGAAGTTGAGCGGGTGTAAGGCGCCCAGGACATAAACGATTAATCAAGTGACAATCGAAAGACCAGCTATCGAACGCACTACTCAATTCTAAGGCCTAGCTATCACCTAAGAACTAAGCTATGCACCAGACAGCACTTCTGTCACTACTAAAGCTCAGTCTATCTAGACACAATGCGACCGACTAACTACTACGATGACTAGAACACTAACTGAACTAAGTAGCAAGACAGAGATCTCTACTAGCGAGGGAGCAGAGATCTTGCACTAGAACTATTACTGTACAAGGACAGCTAGGAGAGAGAGAAGATAACTTTGACTTTCACAACTGTAATACTACTACTAAGACTACATTACAAGAGTATATGAAGGGAGTGACTAGAACCAAAGTAAACAGTGGGTTTGTATGAGGTAAGTTGAGAATGGAATATGTACATGGGAAAGAACAAGATGGTGAATGTCTAAGTGTATAATTGAATGATGCTTGGGAGCTTGTTGGAGTTTCTATAGGTGATAATGGATGAGGGTTTGTGTAATGCAGAAGTCATAGGTGGGAGGGGCTCATTAACTTGTTGGCTGTGGCTGTGTGAAGGTCTAGGACCTGAACATACTGGGCGGGGCGAGGAATGGCTTGATTAGGAGGAGTCAATAGATTCGGCAGATACTAACAAAACAAGCCGATTGATTGCTCGGTTGTATTCTTTTCCATTACATAAGATGTCAGCAGTCCTGACAAGATCATCTGAACCCGGGTACAGTTTCACTATTCTTCCTAACGGCCATGTTCGCTGAACGAGAGTGTCATCTTTCACCACCACAATGTCATCAACGCAAAAATTCCTACTTGGAGTCTGCCATTTGTTCCTGGCTTGCATCGATTGTAAGTAACGTGTCCTCCACTGAACCCACAAGTCAGCATTTATTCGCTCAACTAAATTCCATCGCTTGAGAAAGCTTGTCGAAGATGTGGTGTCGGCACTGGAGGGTGGGGCTATCAATGGTCTGCCTATAAGGAAATGCCCTGCTGTAAGTAAGGTTGGACCGTCTGCATCCGTAGCATCCAGAGCCAGTAGTGGGCGGCTGTTTAGAATTGCTTCAGCCTGAGTCAGCACAGTATTGAGTTCTTCAAATGTTAGAAGATGAGGTGCCAGGTTCTTGCGAAGAAGAGCCTTCACTGCCTTCACTCCTGCTTTTCAGAGTCCACCAAAGTGTGGAGCCCGGGAAGGGATGAAATGCCAGTGGAGTGAGTGAGATGTGGCCAGATGGGAGACAGCTTCTTGTGTTGCTTTGGCTTTCAACAGAGACTGGATTTCATCTAATTCATTCTTTGCACCGATAAAGTTTGATCCATGATCTGTGAAGACATGAGATGGAGTGCCACGTCTATTACAGAATCTCTGAAATGCTGCTAAGAATGCCTCAGTACTTAAATCTGAGCAGAGTTCCAAATGAATAGCTTGAGTGGACATACATATGAACAGACAAGTGTAGACTTTGACTCTAGTAGGTTTTCGTGGATTGCCTCTTTGTATTATGTATGGCCCAGCGAAATCTATTCCAATTCTTTCAAACGGTGGGGAGGGTCGAGTTCTATGAGTTGGCAGCATTCCCATTTGCTGGTGGGCAACACGAAGATAAGACTTCTGACACACAACACACGTACGACTGAGAGACTTCAAAAAGAATTTAACGTTGGGAATATAGTAATCTTCAGCTAATGTTGCTAGGAGTGTAGATGCTCCGGGATGATTCTTCTCAACATGAAGTGAACGAACAAATAACTTGGTGAGAGAGGAACGTAAACTCAGTATTGTGTAGAGTCGAGGTTGCAGGGGAGCCAGATCATCACGAACTCTGCTTCTTATGGTGAGAAGTCCATCCTGAGACAAATACAGGTCAAATTTGAAGAGAGGACAAGACTTAGGAATTTGCTTTCCTTTCTTGATGAGCTCAAGTGTATCCATATAAACTTCTTCTTGAGAGAAGCGCAACAAGGTACGCTTGGCATTGTGGACTTCCTTGGACGTGAGCACTGGTGATTGCTGTCGCTTCTGTGAATGGGAACAATTGTACATGAAACGCTTGCACCAGGCTACTACTCTCACTAACTGGGAAAAGGAGGAATACTTTTCAAACAAACTACTATCTTTCATCACTGAAATTCTTAGGATGGGTGTTGGTTTCAACTCTGGATCATCAACGGGCGTTTGTTTAGAGAGAACTGGCCATTGTGATAGTGCCTGCACTAGCCAAGAAGGTCCGTGCCACCAGAGTTTAGAGTTCACTAGCGCTTCAGGATCTGCTCCTCTGCTTGCGATGTCGGCAGGGTTGTCAGAAGTTGGTACATGGCGCCACTGAGATGCTGGAACTATATCCTGGATCTGTGTCACTCGATTGGCTACATAAGGCTTTAGTGAGCTCGGAGACTTGCTGATCCATGACAGAACAATTGATGAGTCAGTCCAAGCATAAACATGTTCACGTGGGAGACCCAGGGACGTAGCGACAAACTTCAACAAATTAGCAGTGAGAACTGCTGCTGACAGTTTGAGGCGGGGAACTGTTGTTGCCTTGAGAGGAGTGACTCTAGTCTTGCTGGTGATGAGAGTGGTTGAGACTGAAGTGTCTTCATAAACTGTCCTCAAATAGACAACACCACCGTATGCCAAAGTTGAGGCATCTGCGAAGCCATGAATTTGTTTAGAAATCACATTGGTGTTGTTGTGTTGATTGAAAGGTCTATCGATTGGGAAGTTCGCAATAATGGGCAATTGAGATAGCCATTTCTTCCATTGTTCTAAAATTGTTTCTGGTACTTCTGTATCCCAACCCAGATGCATAGTCCACAAATTTTGAAGGAGGATTCGTGGTTGTATAGTGGAAGGTGAGAAAAACCCCAACACATCAAATACCTTGGCTGTTGTAGATGCTATACTTCTCTTAGTTGCAGACTGCAGATCGGGCACTTCTGGGATGGACACATGAAACTGATCTTTCTTCACATTCCAGTGTATGCCAAGGGCTTTCCCAGATGAGAGAGGGTCACAAATTTCCAAATCGGCCTTTTCCCGTAGTGACTCGGGAACCATCTTCAAGAACTCTTCAGAATTGCTACGCCACTTATGTAGCGTCATACCAGCTGAAGACAACAACTGACAAAGTTGAGCACGTAGACTATCTGCTACTTCTACACTATCTGCTCCAGACAAACAGTCATCCACGTAAAAGTCTTCAATTATCACTTGAGCTGCTTGTGGGAACTGAGATTTCTTGGTGTCTGCTAAATGATGAAGCACTTGTGTTGCTAAGAACGGAGATGATTTTACACCAAACGTTAATCCCTTCATCTTGCAATCAGTCAGGCGACCACGCCTTCGAACAAAGAAACGGTGAAAGTTTCTCTCGTCAGGTTGCAACTCTATCTCGCGGAACATCTTGGAGATGTCCGCAGATATGGCGATACGATGTGTCCGAAACTTAATGAGAATAGCTGGAAGTAAAGGATAGAGATTTGGACCAGCAAGGAGTTGATCATTGAGAGAGGTTCCATTCCGTGTTTTTGCAGATGCATCAAAAACTGCACGCAATTTTGTGGTGGTCGATGATTCCTTGCTAACACCATGAACTGGCAAATAGTACATCTTAGAATGTGACAGATTTCTTTCTGAATAGGGAACAATCTCAGCGTGACCCATTGTGAGGTATTCTTCTAATACTGACTGGAATTGTTGAAGTTCTCCTCGGCGATTTAGAGTTTTTTCATTTTGTGAGAATCTCCGAATTGCAGCAGGTTTTGATTCACCAAGTACAGGAATTGGATTCTTTCTTGGAAGCCGTACTGAATACCGGCCATTGTCCAGTACTTTGTGCGTCTGCTGAAAGTGATCGAGTGCAGCTTGATCTTCAGCACTATATTGTGAATGATCAGACTTTGGAACCTGATCCATCTGCCACAATTTTTGGAGGGCTTCATCTAGAGTGTGATCAGTTGGTTGAATAGTTAGCACTGTTTTTGACTTTGACAAATTCGATCCTTCTCCTCCTAAAGTCCATCCAAATATGGTCTTGGTCAAGGTTGTAGTTGGATTAGAGTGCTGAGTTGAGCCTCCTATCACACAGTCTCCTCCTTCACGAATACTGAGGAGTACATCTATTTTTCCTCCCAACTGAGGATCTGCTAGTGGTGTTTTCCCCTTGACATAAGGCAATTCCAAAATTTCTTCGGCATTAGAGGGTGGAGGAGCATCTGGAATGCTTGGAACTATGTGTGCTTCAATAGTGTTCTCAGGACCATCTTGATCATGAATAGAAGAGAGCTTGACTTGTGCTATAAACTTGCTTTTGAGTGGAAATGGTCCAAAGTTGAGGGTGCAATTGCATGGGTTCTTTTTCACTTTCAAGCGAGAGGCCAGGTCTTCCGTGATGACACTTGTGCATGAGCCATTGTCCAACAGCACTCGAGCATTCTGTCGATAATTTACATGTGTGACCATTGCTATCGCTGTGGTTAAGTAGCATGACTTTTCTTCTTCGCTGATGAAATTCATTGAAGCATCTCGACTATTTTCAGCAGAGTCAGTGGAGGTCGTCTCCTTGTGAAGCAAGGTGTGGTGACGAGCGTGACATGATCTGCAACCATACACAGACTTGCAGTCTCGAATCATGTGCTTATTGCTCAGACAATTTAAGCAATATTTGTGGTCTTTAACAAATTGATATCTCTTCTGTTGCTCCCATGACTTAAATGTGTCACATCGTGAAATAGTGTGTCCTTCTTCTTTACAAATTGCACACTTCAAAACTGAGGCCGACTGCGTCTTGTAGTTGCTTTCTTTCTTGACATCTGAACGATTTGGAGGAGGTTTGTACTTCCTTGGTGGGGCTGCTGATTGAGTGGCACATTTTGGTCCATCATCTATCAAGTCTGAATTGGCTCTTGATTTGATGAATGTGAGTAGCTCAGTCATTGTGGATGGCCTTTCAGAGTTCATGCTACCAACGTTCCATTGGTGCCTCAAGTCGTCTTTGAATTTGGACTCCAATAAAGTTGCAAATATGGTTGAGTAGTCCAAACCATCACATTCCTCCAATCCTCTGAGGTGAGTTTCCCAGTGATCAACTATGAAGTTTAGATCCCTCTTGTTGTAGCCAAATTCTTTGTCAATCATCAATGACAAGAGGTGCTCTCTGTAAATGACTCTAGATTTTCCGTATTTCGATCTAAGTGCCTCCATTGCTGTTTCAAATGGTTTGTCTCCACTAGATGCTCTTTTCACCAACTCCTTCGCTTCTGGTAAAACCATGGCGTTCATAAGCAGACAAGCCTTTTCTGCTTCATCTAATGAGGGGTCTTTGGCTATAATTGCTTTGAACAACTTGACAAAGCGTCTCCATTCCAGAGGCTGTCCATTGAACGTAGGCGGTTGTAACTTGAATCTATCCTTAGTGTAAGTAGGTGGGGCTGGAATGGCTATTGAAGCTGATGAGCTTGTAGTCTCGGTATCCTTGATTTTTTCCATAGTCTTGCGAATTGCAAAGGTGAGCTTTTGACTAACTGCACACAGCTCTTCATCCTCCTCGTACAATTCAGCTTCGGTTTGAAACCGACAAACGTCTGGTTCTCTTGTCTGAAGTTCTGAGGAAAGGAATGAGGTAGATAGATCTTCTGTCTCCAAGAGATTGTACACTCTACGAAGCAGAGTTGCTCCTTGCTTGTATAACTCCGCTCTTTCTATTCCATCTGTCAACTTGAGTATGGCAGTTTCAATTTCTTGTCGAGTTTGATCTCCTGATACTGATTCTGATGCTGCATTGAAATCTGTAACACTTTCCGAAGCTAGAGTTTCATATCGCACCTGAAGAGTGTCGAACAAAGTGGAAGATCTGTTGGCCTCCTCCAACTTCTTCTGTAGCTCTGAAACTTTCAACTTTCGTGTGGGGACATGCAGTAAAGCTTGGGCCTGTGAGACTATACGAGTGATTTGCCCTTTCCTACTGCTTCGTTTATCACGAATTGAGCGTATATCCGTGATAGCTTCTATTTGACCAACTTCGTCTTCAACGGAAAGAGGCATGATATTTCGATATTTTCTTGATGAGTTATAATAAACTATAAACTGAGAATAAACTATAAACTGAGAGAGTGTAGTTCAAATAGAAGAGTATTCTCACGTAGAATATCACAATTAACGAGTGTTCCAAATCAATATTATTCGAGCTAAAGTCACTGGCTGGGTATCCGGCTCGAAGGACCATAAACCATGAGCGGGTGTAAGGCGCCCAGGACATAAACGATTAATCAAGTGACAATCGAAAGACCAGCTATCGAACGCACTACTCAATTCTAAGGCCTAGCTATCACCTAAGAACTAAGCTATGCACCAGACAGCACTTCTGTCACTACTAAAGCTCAGTCTATCTAGACACAATGCGACCGACTAACTACTAGCTACGATGACTAGAACACTAACTGAACTAAGTAGCAAGACAGAGATCTCTACTAGCGAGGGAGCAGAGATCTTGCACTAGAACTATTACTGTACAAGGACAGCTAGGAGAGAGAGAAGATAACTTTGACTTTCACAACTGTAATACTACTACTAAGAACTACATTACAAGAGTATATGAAGGGAGTGACTAGAACCAAAGTAAACAGTGGGTTTGTATGAGGTAAGTTGAGAATGGAATATGTACATGGGAAAGAACAAGATGGTGAATGTCTAAGTGTATAATTGAATGCTGCTTGGGAGCTTGTTGGAGTTTCTATAGGTGATAATGGATGAGGGTTTGTGTAATGCAGAAGTCATAGGTGGGAGGGGCTCATTAACTTGTTGGCTGTGGCTGTGTGAAGGTCTAGGACCTGAACAGAAGTACACCCCGGGAAAGACGGACTTGTACGTGTGGCAACCGTGAAGTCAGCCAACGGAACGTACAAGTGACCAGTGAGCAAGATTGCTCTACTCTTGCCTCACACAGAACAGTGAGCATTTCCTCATATAACATTCCCCTTTTTTTTTTCTTTTTTTTCCTTCTTTTTTTCGTTTATGGCTCATTACTCTCATTTGGTAATAGTCATTTTTCTTGGTAATGGTCGTCATTTGCAATTTACTATATTGATTGATTGAACCATTTTGACTAGTACAAGTGTATACTAGCTAAATCCGTTTGAATCGGGTTCCATCTCTAACACATGTTCACTGTGTGAATAGTCTAGCTTTAAGAGGGTTAACAAAAAAATTACAAATAAAACTTGAGCGGCTATCTAAGCTATCTAGCTATACTAGGAAACTCTTCTTTTAATTTTGAGGCGTCAGGAGTATATCTGTTTCATGATCAGTACTAGGTGAACTATCTGCTGCACTTGTTATAGTAGATGTTCCTTCTTCAGTAGTGGAACTACCCGTAGTTAAATCATGTGTCTTGGCTTGAGTCGATGGCCTTTCTTCCTTCTTGGTCCTGTCATATAAACTGAAATGGACCTCTGCATCTGTCTTACCCATGGAAGTTTTAAATATGCTATTGCTTAGGACAATGGAGTCATTTTTGTCCTGACTCAGAGCTGAAGGTGGCCATGTAGGTGAGCTGCTCTTCCGCAGCAGTCTCGCTCTCTGCTTACGTTCGCTAAAACTGTCAGAGTAAAAATAATTATAATCATCTCAAAAAGGAGTCACATGACTCACTGTCTCTTTGAAGGGACATATGGATGGAATTGAGATAGTCTTGCAGCATCCTTAGATCCTATTGTGATAGGAAATATTGTAAGAAGCAGACAGTTTTCCTTGAGTTTAGTGCGCGTTATTTTGTTCAGAGATAAAGACACTGAAAAGAAGTTCACATATCATAGTAAAATGTAGTTTTGTGCAGTTCAACCTTTTCTTACATGTGGATATGTAGGCTTCCTTTTCAACTGGACCAACTACCACAAAGTCCATTTTATCTGTCATATCCTTTAGTGCAGATCCAAACTACAGATTCAAGTAACATATGAAAATTTTACTACAAAAAATGTAGTAGATTGTTTAGTCTATCTATTCTTCTTACTTATCATAGTTATGTTGAGATGCATGTAATATTAATGTGCACTATTTAGGATTATTCACATATTGACTAACCGTGAGATTCAGCATAGCTACCAGCTTTAATTCAGTCACTACAAGTATGCACTTACATCATTAGACTTCTCATATTCAGATGACAGAATATCTTCAGGATAATTAATATGGTAGATCTCGGAGGAGTACTTCTTGATAAAGAAAAACCTCTCGCTGTCATTTTTCTTTTTGAAGTAAGGATTAAAATTTAGCAAATAGACCTGTATCACAGAGTTGGTAGCTGTATTATTTGTAGAACGACATTTTCTACAAGGTGGATATTATTTCATGTGTAATCCAGCTAACTTGTCTGCCAGTTGTTGTTGTGTTCACAGTCAGTAATTGATGGGGGGTGGATTCTAGGGCAGGATTAACTTAAGCTGGGATAGATTATCCTCACTAGCCATTTCATGTCTGCTAATAAGATGTCATAGAACTATAGCTACTTTTTGTAAAATAAATGAACTTTATCTGTTTGCAATTACTTATTGTAACAATGTAATAACTCATTAGATACCATTTGGCGCATAGCTAGTGCTGTGATAATAAATTCATATAAATGCTTGGAATATTGTATTGAGCACTTCAAGTAGCTATATCATCAGCTAATAAAAAAAAACATAAAACAACCACTAATTCTGCAGAAAAAAAATCAACTGCTAATTCTGCAGAAAAACTAAAACTAGTTTGTAAATCTTTAACTGCTAACTGTTATTAATAATGCTGCAGCATACACGAAGTGCTCAACACTTCTACTTGTATGGGTAGCATATTGTTATTATCCTCTACCACTTGGTTTAGTAATATTATCACTCCGCTCATTTTCTCACTCACTTTTTCTTGACAGCTCAGCTTTAATTCACACATACCACCATTGTTGCCATTTATTAGTGACAAGTGGAATGATAACACTTTACCGACTAATTTTGACAACTCTTTACTGACCTGGCTCAACTCATGAATATTCATGAATACACTCACCATCATTGTGGTCACTGACTGACAAGCATATTACATGTAGATTTTTTTCCAGCCTTACAATATCATATACCATGCTTCCAAGATTCTCATGTATTAGTGGCTATTTAATTAATAATAGCTTGTGCTGTCAATCACATGCCAGGTGAACGAAATTATACAATGTTCAGAATAACCATGATGTCAGAATGCATCAAACAAAACATCAGATGCATTATTATTATTTAACAAATTATGACGTAGTCAAATATAATTATTATTATATCAAACAATGTCTATTTGGCTAAATTAGTTCCTAACAACTTGCAACAGATATTTGTGTTAGACTCACTGAATTCCACAATTTATATAGGCTAGATGAAACCATTTGTGGGTGTGTGGGGATGGCGAGGGGGTAAATGGAAATTTAAACAGCAAAGTCAATTTTATAACAACTTTATGATTAAATATGAAAATTTAATTAGGTTTCGATTTCAATTTGAAGGATCATTGGGCCATTTTATAAACTGTTTTCTTGTGATTAAATGAACATTCTATTCACTTAGCTATTTCCCGACGGCTTGGTCAATGAGCTATACCCACAAACTAGTCAATATGCTATTCCCAACAGCATCACAATTACCTGTGGAAAGAATTAGAATATATTTGTACAGATCCTCTGGCTATAATGTGCACTTGGAAAGGAAGAACTGAGTTCAAAAACAAGTCTTCAATTACACACAACCTAATTATATTGCTCATTTCATTGCATAAACTTCATTCACTTAGTTTACTCTGCGGATACACGTGCAAATGATAGTGAACTTATTGCTTGAGTGGCAGCAGCTATTTTGAAATAACTAGTGGAGGATACATGATACACAGTATTATTATACTATCACCAAATTGTCTTACCCTGTTAAACACTCTAGCCAGAGCATTAGGGATTCCTAATGAAGTAGATCCAAATGTAACAAACAAAGCGGCACTGCGGCAAGAAGCCAGAGAAGCAAATCCCAACACAGCTCCTCTGATTGATTGTGGCATCACCTACAACAAAATATTACATCTGAGACTCGGCAGTCAGTATAGCAGTCTCAATGTTACCTCAATTTGTCACTTGTAGTGGCTATTGTAACGACTAGCTTTTTTGTGTTTTTTTAATCGCTTGCTATCATGTATTTCTTGTTGTTGAAGTTTGTGTGATTTGTGCATAATAGCTATTAATACACAAATCACACAAGATATAATAGAACTTCAACAACAAGAAATACCTGATAGCAAGCGATTAAATACTAAATAAACCATAACATTTCTATGTGGCAAAAGGTACTAGGCCCTGTTCAGTACATCATATATATATATATATACTATAGAGACATATTAGCACAAAAACAGTGTTATTTATATGTTCAGGCCACACCCTGAATGATGACTGTCTGGTTATGACTATGACTGCCCCTCCCTTTGTTTTCGTCACCTCTTTATTATATCACTTCACACTCATTGACTATCAGACTAAACACTTATTCACACCTGGGCCCATAGCCTGGCCTATAAAAGGGTCAGGTTAGGGCCCTCAGTTCAGTTGCTGTTACTATTGTTTAAACATAATTCCTTTTTGTTTAGTGTGTGACTGTAGTTGAGCACTTAGCTAGGTTGGGTTGACTTCACAGTGTATTTTCTTGTGCCAAACCTCTCAATTATTGTTCATTCCAAGCACGTCTAATCAATATATGTGACAGGCTCTGCAAAATCCAGGAATTTGCTTAAAAAATTGAAAATCCTGATACCTATTGAAAATTACTCAACTTGAACCATATAGCATAATGTACACACAATTTTTACTATGGACATTCAAATGTGAGTAAAAATGGAGTGGGTTGCTGGTGTGCCACTTACTAAGAAGAATAGGCTTTTCTAAAGTACGGTAAGAATCACTTGAACAATAGTGAGTAGCTAATTAACTAAGGGTTCCATTATTTGTAGTAACTAACTTTTCGAGTAATCAGAAAACCCTGAAAATTTTGCTATTGCTCACACGGGATTCCCACACATCCCACGCTTTATGTATTGCTAATTTCCATATAAACTGAGAAGAAATAAAATGTTTAAACAACAAGAATTTTCTTTCAATAGTGCACTTGATATGATACAAACTTTTTAAGCTTTGAAATTTGGCATAATGATATAACAATTACTGTACTTAATAATAAGTGAAAAATTCAAAAATTCAGCAAATTTGACCACAGTCAGTATTTTTACTGTTTTACAGCTTTGACACTTGTGCCAAATTCCTGGTTTTTGCAGAGCCTGTCACATATATATTATATATATATATTATATATAATTATATATATATATATTATATACAATGAGAATATAAACAAGGTCCTTAGAATCCGCCCAAGAGATGCTTGCTTTATTTCATAATTTTCCTACCTGAGTTCTTATTGTAATCTTTAAATTTATGGGGTAAGTACATCCATCTTAGATATAGTAGCTAATTGAATGTAGTTGATATTTTCAAAGTCTTTGCCAAGTTTATTAGCCTGTTATAGAAAAAACCATAATCCCGTAACTATTAACTATTGAAGTTAAATTGACAACGTGCACTGGAGTATTTATTTTAACTATATTTTACCTATTATAGAAACATAATTATGCTAGTTGTGACTCATTTTCTTTTGTGTTCTCATTATACTTTTGCCCAAGTATTCTCTTACCAAAGTGTCTTCAACTCCAAGTGGCGTTGGAGCAGCATTAAAGACACCTAATTGTCCAGTCTCTTTAGGGAATCTCCACATCACGTCTTTGTCTGATGTATTGTCATTAATGATATCTGTAATAAAACATACTGAACATGCAATAGTCCTTTGGCAGAGTCTTCTTAAGTGAGTGCCAAGTATATCAGGACTTATAACTCCTTTGTTAATTTGACTACCAAAATTAAACTTTACTTTGGTCTAGCTCACTGAAGAACCAATTTACTCTTGGCAGAGGAAGTGTGTGTGTTAATGCCAAGTCTTTCTCTCTTTATACCTTCAATGAGAGGCTCAGCAAAAGATAGTGACTGAATAGAAACACATCAAAAACATGTTTACAGAATTTGTGGGCTACATAAGTTAGACAAAATTCTCAAGACTCTACTGGAAGGTTGCTGAATTGGAAGCCCATCAAAACATCTTCACCGCATTGTTGGGGCTACATCAGACCATGTTGCCAACATCTGTGGAGACATGAGGGGCATGTCAGCCGTTACTTCTTCTCTCACATGTGCTGGTAGTTGTGTGTTAAAAGTGCTGAACTGGCTTTTGCTGACTATGGTCCTTGTGAGAGTTCAGACTAGCGTTGGCTGATGGATTGAGTATCAGTTCTATGCCATAGTATGCAAAGACAACAACAACTTCTCCATGTGCTTATTATTTTAAGAGGATAGACTTTGTAAACTTGAACACTACCGACTCAATAACTAAGTTGGAATTAAGCAGTAGGTGAATTTAAGTATCAGAGGTATACCTAATGAATGTTCAATGAGCCATGCTGTGCCATGTTTTAAATGAATGTTCAATGAGCCATGCTGTGCCATGTTTTAAATGAATGTTCAATGAGCCATGCTGTGCCATGTTTTAAATGAATGTTCAATGAGCCATGCTGTGCCATGTTTTAAATGAATGTTCAATGAGCCATGCTGTGCCATGTTTTAAATGAATGTTCAATGAGCCACGCTGTGCCATGTTTTAAATGAATGTTCAATGAGCCATGCTGTGCCATGTTTTAAATGAATGTTCAATGAGCCATGCTGTGCCATGTTTTAAATGAATGTTCAATGAGCCATGCTGTGCCATGTTTGGTGACTATAATTTCTCTGGACCAAGTTTTTTCAATGTCATCACAATTACTGATCGTTGCCATTTGTGACTTTGAGAGGGAAAAAAAAGAGCAGCAATAGCAACTACAAAAAAACTTTTTCATAATCAAACATCTCAAGTAAACTCAAATTGAATCTAGTTATTGGCTAATGTGTCAGCATTGAGTAAGTCTTACAAAAAAACTAGAAAAAAGGCACACACACACACTAAAAATAACCACATACTTGAGTAGCTACAATGTACTATATATATATATATATAGTATATAAATAATAATAATAATAACTAGGGCATGCTTGTACAGTGCATTAATGGTGAGCGAATCAGCCTAGCTAGTCATAGTTCACTGACTACGGTTATTATATTAACACTTTTAAGCTTATAAATTATAGTCATGAAAACTTAAGTAAGATGCCTCCAGCACTATCTCATTTATCAAGGATATTTTCATTTTATAATTTGAAGCTCTGATAAGCTCTCAGCTACTGAAACCTACTAGTGTTTTTTTGTGACTTATATGGCGCAGCTTAGCTATTCAGTGACATAACAACCACTCACTGTAGCAATTCTAGTGAACTAATCTGACACTAATGCTAAAATAAGATTGATCTACGACTAGTATTGAATATTGCCTAGGATAAGCACAAAAATATTGTCTAGGAGCAAAGACACTGTCCATGCTACTAAAAAAGGGACCACACACCATCCAATATACATATACTTAATTTCAACTTTGTCTTGCTCATTCTGCTTAATCACCATTACATGTCAAAATGACATAATGACATTGTGTTAAATAATCATCACTAGATAACTACTAGTCAAGATAACATTCAGATAACACATCATTATGTTATCTCAACCTTATGGTACTGCTTACATACCTGTAGCCAGGGAGGATTCGGGGGGGGGGTTTGGTCGAACCCCCTTTTGAGTGACCGGAAGTAAAGTATTTAGCCACACCTACCTCACATTTCACTTATGGTATGTCGACTGGTGGTCGATCGTGTCTAAATCGCAATAGAATATTCTGCTATTTATATAGACTTCATACTCACTCTAAATGTGGACGGCCTAGTCTGATTCCAAGCTTTCAAATAAACATTGAGCTCCTTGACTACAAAACATCGCTCTCGTTATGGCACTGATAAAGCAAGCTACGCTACATTTATTCTTTTTGTGGTTGCCGTAATGTACTTATTTAGATAACTTATAGTGCGAAAGGCCTATTAATGGTTCACTGTTTGTGTACAACTCACGGTAGTGGTTAGAAGCCTGGTTACACGAGACCGATATAGCGTTAGCAGTTTACCGCTTATTGCTGATAGTCAGCAGTGTTCAATGAATTTATTAATAGAACACATAGAGTGTCAGACAAATTATTAGTTTTGGCATATTTTCCCCCTTCTTTTTCGCTTTTTAAAGAATAAACGAAGAAAACAAAGTAGGTGTGACATTCTTGCGTTTCTATGAAATCCGAACCCCCCTGTGCAAACTCCTGGCTACAGGCCTGTGCTTTCTTGATCACAATTGTTAGTTTAATTATGAGTACCTATTGGGTTACTACTTGAATTACAATATACTAGCTATCTATCCCTAACAAACCTCCTGTCTTCATGTCCTTAGTTCTTTGCTGAACTCGATGTAAATTGACTAATCTCTGATCATGGTCATTCAAATCTTTAATCTTTAACAAGATCTGCATCTCTCGAAGTACAAAACCAAGGCCACTGTCTGTGCGAAACAGTTTCAGCATTAGGAAGTCCAAGTTGGTACGGACATGAGGTCCAGACCCACAAAGTGGGATATTTTCTAAAACTATCTGGATCAGTTTTCTCAATGGACTGTGAATATTCTTCAATGCTAAAGAATCAAACAAGTGATAGCGGGGGGAAATGCAGGACTCAAATGAGAATTTTGCCACCTGATCTGTGCCCAGGGCTGTTGAGTGAGAAGACATACACCAAATGAGAGACCACAGGTAAGCTAAGACAAGGATGGTCAGAAGAACCAGGTCAACTAAACGAAGTATGGCAAACAACCGGATTGATTTGAAGACGCAAGTCACTTGCACCTCAAGAGGCCAAAGTGGATTATTAGCTTGTAAAGAACTGTTAGAAAAGTTCAGTGGACAGAGAAAGACTTCATTGAAATTGTTAAAGAAGAATACAACTATAAAGAAGCCAGCAATGCTAATAACTAACTGCACGACAAGTTTTAGGAGATATGAAGTATACATCCAGTTCTGATTGTACGTAGTGAAGGCTTTGTCCAACTGGTCCACTACGAGGTAGTTTTTATCCGAATAGAACCCTGAGCCGTGGTCTCGGGTACGATCCAACTCGCGAGATTGAGTGAAGAAAAATTCAAAACTGCCATTATAGCGGTTGACCCAAAGCGAGTGCGGAATGAAAATCAAGATGGCGTGAATGGCGATGAAGGCTGGGAAATACTCGCTTCTTGGAATGCTGGAAGAGCAATAGTTGTTAATGAAATCCTCATTACCGCTGGGAGAAAGACACGAAATAGAGCTTCCCCTCACAAATTCAGTAATGGTATCAATGGCAGCCAAACCAATGATTACACACACTATATACTTGGTAACGCTGTCCCAAGAAAATTCTCTAGGCTTAGAGTCTTCTGCCCTACCTTCTAGCTTATCCATATCAAAACTATTCTAGGCAAAATGTCAAATAGGTACAATAGTCATGCAGCAGCTGCTTTTGCAACTAGCTTGTAGTTTGGCTGAGGTGCTCCCAGTAAATACAGCTGGTGAATATCATTAAGTAGGTGTGCTCTTTATAAATGTTTTTGAAGTTGCAGAATGTCCTTAAGAAAGAAAGTCAGACATAGTTACCTGGAATACACAGAGAAGGATATATATCTACCACCTTTAAGGGTGCTGGCACATAGCAACCCGCGTGCACTGTTAATTGACGACCCAATTGAGCTGACGACCCAATTGAGCTGCCAAACCACGGAGTTGTAGCCTGTGGTTAATTGGGCTTAAAGAAATGCGCGCACACAATCCCGCCTACAACCTCGAAAATTATAGTTGGCGATCTCGTGGCTTTTATTGCGTTATCAAAGCAGAGGCTCGTGGCCTGTATCTAATTGTGGTTGGTATGGCTAGCAGAACAGGCACAAAGAGGAAGCAACAGCTTTCTGCAGCAAGGCAGAAGAAAATATGCTACTCCAGTAGAGGTACCTTAGCAAAACATGATAACATTGATATTTTGAACATCATAGTTACAGAATACAATCTGTCAACAGTCATGTTTTGAATCATTCTAAATATATATACTTAATAAATATATTCCATGTAGTGTATGGCACACAAAAAAGAATGGTGCATGGCTGTATATCATAATAAATATTTTGTTTTTAGTCTAAAATTTATTCATTTTTTTTCGCAGCAAAAAATTACATGTTTTTTTGTTGATAAATCTGATGTACAGTCTCATCTATAATATTGTACAGGTCCCGAGTTGATTAGTCATGATGGAGGTGACAGAAATCTGTCTGTGCCCTCCAGCGCAGGTCCGTCTGTGCCCCCCAGCGCAGGTCTGTCTGTGCCCCCCAGCGCAGGTCCGTCTGTGCCCCCCAATGCAGGTCCGTCTGTGCCCCCCAGCGCAGGTCCGTCTGTGCCCCTCAGCGCAGATCCGTCTGTGCCCCTCAGTGAAGGTCTGTCTGTGCCCCTCAGCGCAGGTCCATCTGTGCCCCTCAGCGCAGGTCCGTCTGTGCCCCTCAGCGCAGGTCCGTCTGTGCCCCTCAGCGCAGGTCCGTCTGTGCCCCTCAGCGCAGGTCCGTCTGTGCCCCTCAGCGCAGGTCCGTCTGTGCCCCTCAGCGCAGGTCCGTCTGTGCCCCTCAGCGCAGGTCCATCTGTGCCCCTCAGTGCAGTTTCGTCTGTGCCTTCTGGCTTATGTCCATTTGTAGATCTATTCTTATAAATCAATTCATCAATCAATAAATATAATCGTAAAAATAAGTTAATAATAATAATAATAATACTTAATTTTTTACTAACACTTACAGTTTCCAACTTGGATGATACTGAGTTCATGGAGGATGACGATGGCTTATTTGCAGGGGAGTTTGATAGCACCCTCAAAGATGACTTGATGATCGCTGTCCCTGCTCTGTGATGACATCAAGTTTCCTAACGATGACATGATTTCAACATGCACATCTACTGGCACAGTCAGTTTTTGTCACTCCGCCAGCCTTCAGATGCACCATTCTAGCTGTTCATGGAAACAGTACTATCCAGTATTATCGTTTCTGATCAGTGGTCGATCATTTGTACGCTGATTATGCTCACTTGAGTAGTCTGCTAGGTCTGCCCAGTTGCTCAAGCACTCAGTGGCATAGGATCATTCAGTAGCTGGAAGGTCATGTCAGTGATCTGGCTGAGTGGTCTTGTGAGAGGGTGCGAGAGGACGTCCGGGACCGGGGAGATGCTATTCAGTGGATGGCAACGTTCGATGGATTCTACCTCACCAGAGGGCATTACTCGAACAATTCGTCGGCCACACTTCATGATTTTACTTCCGGTAAAATTGCATACTTCACCCATCGGACTAAGAGAGGGAAAGGCAGTAACTGGGGTGGCACATCAGCAGGAGCAGAGACTGATATGCTGGATGAGCTGCTTGGAAAGAGCAAGCAAGATGGTTTTTCTATTCACGAGTTGGTGACAGACAAAGACTCGTCAGTAAATGCCACATTTTGCCATTACTTCCCTGAGGGAACGTTGACGTACTGTCACAACCACTGTGCAAAGACTCTGCACAAAAACCTTGAAAAATAAAAAAGACTAAGTGTGAGGTACGAAGCAATTATTATTATTGACTACATAATTCATATTTACCTATTCTTGCAATGTTAGTGTAAAGCAGCAAATTTCCACTGCAAGAGAATGACAGAGAGCTTGCTAAATTCTTGCAAGACTGCGCTCAGCAATCTGATATCTTCAGATGAAGTGACATCCGCTGAGGACCCCCTGAAGACTTTTTCAGAAGCCATTCGCAACTTTGTCAACCACTACTGTCAACAAGACCACACATCAAAATGGTGTCATCACCCAAAGGTAAATTACAAAGAAATTCTTGTTATTATTATCATCATTACTGTAATTATTATTATTATTATTATTATTATTATCATCATTATCATTATAGTTGTTATTACTATTATTATCATTATTATTATTAAATTAGTTCAATTCTGATGGTACTCCGTACACAACGGATAATGGGTTCACCTGCAAGGAACAGGTTGCTGGATTTGAAGCTCTCATTGCAGAGATGGCTGCTCGGCCTCAGGACTATGTTTCGGATTGTGGCAGGTTGACAGCCAACACCGTTGAGGGTTTTCATGGCATGGCACTGGAGTATCGAGACAAACGTACTGATCTTGGTCCAGTGCATTACGCCTGCAAAACCAACATGGCCATTTGTCACAAAGTATACAACTTGTACAAAATACATAAGCTATGAGGTAATATAAAATAATGTGTGTTGACTAATAGAACATAGGTCCTGTATGGAAGCTGTTGTACCTAATGCGCATGGGAGTGGACGTGCCAACAACTGCAGTGGCTGCCATTCTCAAGGACCAGAAGAATTGGACAGATGACCAAGTTCAGAGGTCAAGTGCGAAACACCTGGAAAAAAAGTTATTAGCTTTATTTGTTTATTGAAGAATATGTATGTATTTAGTATGAATTATGACAAATTTTTGAATATTTGCCACTATCTTTTGTCCACATAATTTTGAGTGATATGTAGTTGTTTCCAATAATGGTGTGTTTTACATGTATTTAGGTTAGATCTCTTACCACTCCTTCACTATTCTTACCGATTTTTTTTCTTCATTTGTGTTATTACCACTAAACTTATAGAAACTTACAGAAGAAAAAGAAGAAGATTCGTCATGAGCAGGAGAAGGCAGTAATGGGGACACTGAGAGGTGTTGGATGTGTGACTGGTGAATATGTTGGAGATGGGCAGGGAGAAGCTGACAAAACTGAATCAGCAATTGACACATCTACAAATGTTCTGGATTCTGAGCTTCAGTACACTGCTGACGATGCTGCTGAACAGGACAACGAGGATGAGTCAAGTGGTGACGTCAGCGAGTCTCGTCCCCTTCTCATATTGTACGACTGTGAGACGACAGGGCTTAGCATCTACTCTGACCACTTAACCGATTTGGGTGCCAAGGTGATCCAACCTCCTGTTTCAGTCCCCAATCCAACTTATTCCTCTCTGGTTCGGACCAGCCGAAACATTTCTGCTCCGGGTATTCTATAAATACATTATAAATAATTAGAGTTGTAATTGTGATTTGTTATATAATTAGTTTCGAGGATAACGGGCATCACCTCCAATCCGTTAAGGAGTGAACGGCCACTGTCTGTTGTGTTGCCACAATTTTTAGAGTGGATTGCAAGTAATACCACTCTAGTCAGTGAAAAAACAGGGATTCCTCACTATCCGGGTATGCAAAAGTATTACCCCCTCTTTTTATTCATTTATTGATTTTTAATTTATGTACATACATCAGTCTTGGTAGCACACAACGGATCTGCTTTTGACTTCCCCATTTTGTTTGCGGAAGTTGAACGGCGCAGTGAGTTGGCAACTCTCAACTTTCCAAACAATGTCCACTTCTGTGACACACTACCAGTATTGCGGAAGGTATAAATATATTCCATTAAAAATTATTGCAGTCTCTAATTAATAATTTTATTTAGATGAAGAAGGACGGGGAAGAGGTGCTGCAGGGAACATCACTTAGCATGGGAAAACTCCACCAGAAAATTATTGGAGTTGACATTGAAAGTATAAGCTATAATAAGATTATTATATTATTATTATTATTGTTATCCCGGAGAGTGCCTGGGGGTGGGTGGGCAATATTATCATTATTATTATCATTTTTATCATTATTATTACTACTACTGCCATTACTACTACTACTATTACTACAACTATTAATACAAATACTAGTATTATTATTATTATTGTGTTATTGTTATTGCTATCACTGTTGTTTTTACCTTAGGTGCACACAGAGCTCTTCCCGATGTACTGGCACTTGAGAGAGTTTTGCTGCATCCATCACTGAGTGGCTGTTTGAAGGAACTCTCCATTCTGACTCCTCAGATGCAACGGAAGAAGTGGCTTTCCCAAAAGACTCTGTTTATCAAAGCAGCAGCACTCACCAAGTCCTTAGGAAAACCCAGTGTCACACCAACACAAGCCAACAAGCTGGTTACTGAGGGCTTCGACTACCAGAGCCTATCACTTCTCCACCGAACCAGCCGTACTAAGGACGACTTTCATGAGGGCCTGAAGAAGAGGGGAGTCAGAAGCAAGCCGCTCGGCGAGAAGCTGTTCAAGGCGCTCAGTTCCCGTTGAGTCTGCTGCCCCAGATGTTCGCCGCCTTCTCCCATTCGTTGTTATACCGTGCTTTATTTATTTTTTCCAAAACGGCTCTTCTCAGAGCTACTCAATAACGAAAGATTTCATTGACAGCAAAATGCGCGTATTCCTCAACCGCCCGAAAGGGCGGGGCTGTTATGGAATAAAGTATGCGTACCATTACTTATAGCTTCTGCAAGCTATTTCTTGCCAAAACTACAGAATGACGTATCAGAGTCGTTCTAAATTTGGAACAGAGTTACACAAGCCTACAACAAATAAAGTTACAGAGAGAGATTACGTAATAAAGGTACACAACGGAAGTAAAGCGTCAAAGTTTGTCATGAAAGAACTACTGCAGTGCATAATTAGAAAAGTAAATTGTGAATCGGAAAAAGCTGTAAATTTGTCGGGCTTGAGCTCCAAGGTCCGTAGAATGTTGAGACGGGCTATAGAGGAGGCAGCAAAGAATAGAAAGTATATAAACTTGGGCCATAGCAACATAATTGGTTTAGCTAATGAGTTTGCGTGGGCGGATACGTATCCGGTGTGCCAGCACCTTTAAAGAAAGCAGAATCAAATCATGGAGTGAAGCAAATATTTTGATTAGTTATTTTATGTGTAAATTGATTTTATTTTGTAAAACATGAATACAAACTATGTTAGTGACCAATAATGTGTGTAATAATGATTTGATGCAAACTACTTTAGTTACAAGTGCGACGATTGTGACCAACTCTTTACATTTACTACAAGTCAACGCCCGTTTTTCTCTTTGATATTTGTCTGCAAGGTAAGGCATTCGAATTTCTATGCGACTTTTCAGTGACTGCTGAACTCCAATGGTCCCATTCGGTGTGTTAAGTATTTCATATTTTGAATTTATTTCATGTGCTAGCCTTTTCACTTGACCTGACTTGGGAAGGCTGAGAAGCATACATATTTCATGAATTGCTTCATCTGATATACAAAATTTATCCTTTATATAAAGACTGGAATGAAGTTCACCACCAACTGATTTTACAGAATTGTCTTTGTTGTGTGAAAACATTGCATTCTTAATTTGTAGCGTTTCATGATTCCCTGTGTCAACATTTAGAATTTCGATTGAACACGGCTCGAATCCCTTGTCACTACAAAAACTTAAAGCAGCCTTAACTCCATTGGCTATATTTTTCTTCCTGTTATACTGCTGCTGTCTACTACATTCATTCCATGGTCGTAATGAAGATCCTTTGCTTTTCTCCAATCGTCCAGTTTTCAGTCGAGCAATAACTGTTGCCTGTTCCTTCGTACTTTTTTTTCAGATTCTTCAATTCACTCTCAAGTCTCCTTCTCTTGCTATTTTCTTCTTCCAACTGGCTTTCCAGTTTTCTTTTTCTGTTTATGAGCTGATGATTTACTTTCACCTCACTGACTTCAAATTTCCATGAAGTGCTCGGCCATTTCAACAGCTGTTGCTTACGCTTGGCTCCCCCATAGCTTGAATACAACTTTCCCATCCTCCATAACTTAGTTTTTACTGTTGCCCGAATGTCGCCAGTCACTTCAATAAGTATTGAATAATGATTAAATAGTTTCATAATAACACGTTCATAGTTCAACTGGATTTGAGTTAATTCGTTAGACTTGACAACAATAGCATCCTTGTCTTGGGATAAATAAAAAGAGGGTAGCTACTCCAGTCTTGCCAGGATGAGAGATACTCCAAAGAAAATAGCTACAACAATAATTTAATCATCTTACTAATAATTATAATACTAAGCTTTTCTCAAACATTTGTAATTGAGTGTAGACAGTATAGAGACTGCTGTTGTTCTAGTTTACATTGGTACTCACCTAGCTAGTCTTATACCCAGCCTAATATATTGCCTTTTTGCCACTTAGCTTTAACTTACTTGTTGATATTGTATGTCAGAGTCATTCCACACAGGTTCACAGCTTTCCCTTATATAGCTAGCGATTTTGCCAAAGTGCGGTGGTTAAATAGCGGTCCAATTCAACGGATAACTATTATATCACAGGCCCGTCTCTGCCATTAAAAAAAGGGTCAGACCAGGAAGTGGGTGTGGTTTCGTCAAAAGTGGTGTAACAAATTAAAAAGTGGCAGTATGCAAGAGTTAAATATGTAAATATGACAGAAAAAAGGCTACAATAATTTAAGTAAATTTTCCAAAAATTTGCATGCGACGTTCATTTTGGCCAATGAAATCATTAGCAATTTCTTTCATTTCCAGTGCATCTGTTAGTTTAGCACCACACAGAAACATGCACACAAAAAATTATAGCTATTTGAAATGTTAAAAATACTTAACAATACACTTACAAAAGCAGCCTCATCTTTTTTGGCAGCAACATGACTTAATTTCACAGCTTTTAAGCATAGAAAACAATGTACGCAATCTTCAGCTTCATTGTAGTGAAGCCAAGTCCACCGATCAAACCAACTAGCTTGAAAACTACGTTCCAAAATTGTCTTCCCAAACTTTCTTTTCGGGAAGTTAAAGGATAACGGCTGATGCGGAGATTCCAGTAAATTATCGAGAAGATTCTTCTCGCGACTCGCTATTGTAGTCGATGAAGCCATATCAAGACACTCCCGGTGGAAAGACTAGCGACACTTTACCAACAGAGGGAGGTACGATTTTTTTGTCGACCTTTACCCGGTAACTTATTAAATGTACACGCCCACCTTTTTCAAAAAAAGGTTCGACCAAGGTCGGACTGGTCGGACCATCTACTACGGCCCTGTATCAATGTGCAGCTAAAAACCACTTCTATTTAATGCTTCCCGTAATGAAGGGATTTTCCCATTGCAGTAAAAGATTTTTTGCAAGTTGTTTGCTGAGTCGGCGAATTGCAATACAAATTCTATTAGGATAAATTCGGAGAACTCGACTAAAACGATAAAATGCGGCGATGTAGTGGATTTGCTCCAAATGTGCTGGGTATCATAGGGAGCCATCCTGCAGTTCTTATCAAAGAATTCTTCTGATTGGTCCCCTAGCCCTAGCGGGGCGCTATAATTGGTCAGGCGTGGCGCTATAATTGGTCACATGATTTGATTAACCAATGAAATGAGTTTTTTTTATATGAACTGCGGGACTGTAGATCATAGGCAAGAATAGAAGGTAAAAAACAAGAATCTAACGATGTTTTGAGACCTAATAAGAAAGAATTGAAAAAAACCATATAAATATTTGGTCTGACTTGCAATTGACAACAGTACATTTCTGTGGTTGGTGCAGCTACAAAAGGCTTGTAATTTTTTGTACAGCACATATTTGACAGAAGTTTTGATATGCTGGATCACTGGAGCCACCAACCATCTTGTTCTTTTTACACTTAGATGGATATAGCGGAATAACCTGTAGTAATTGTGAATCCATGCTACTTATTGGCGAGCGAGCGTAGCGAGCGAGACACTTACAGGGGTAAAAATGAAAAAATCGGGGATGTTTGTTGGCGAGCGAGCGTAGTGAGCGAGACAGTATTAGGGGTCGATAATGCAAAATCGGGTATATGTTACACTTACAGGGGTAACACAATCGAAAATCGGGGATGTTTATTTATTTATTATCGAGCGAGCGAAGCGAGCGAGATACTATTAGGGGTGGATAATGCAAAATCGGGTATATGTTATATATATATATGTATGTATGTATGTATGGATGGTACGTATGCTCTTTAAACGCGCGCGCGGGAAACTTCTCCAAAAAAGACGGCTTTTTAGGCTTGACCCCAGTTTATTCTGAAACTACAGCATTAAGCAAGCCTTACTTTATACTTAAGCGCAGAAGTGTGAGCAAATTCAGGCGAAAACGCTTGCTTTTCAAGAAACAAAAAGTTGATTCTACCGGTTACTATGGCATTGAAGACCCTTTTCCAGACTTAATTTCAAAACTTCGCCGTTTTATGGGGGATACGGAGTGCCGGTTGTTGGTTGTCAAGAGCCGTTGGTAGTCAGAATGCGGTAGTATTAATGCTAAGGAAGCTACTACTTCTCGAGGAAAGCTGCGATAAGTACGCAATTCCATATTTGTTAGCTAAATATGCAAAATTAACTCTGGCCTTTCTTTTTTGTAGCTAAGAGCTAGTCAACAGTGACTGGTAAATTCAAATAGTCAGATTGGCTCAAATTTGGTACTACAAACGTTACCACTGCTGAAGAAAATGAGGTAAGAAAGTAATTTTGTATTTGTGTGCTAAAATTGATTGTCTTTTGTTGTTGTAGGTGAGAGCTTGTTGTCAAGAATTCAAGGTAATTCAGGTGGTCAAAGTAACTTCAATTTGATACTACAGAAGTAATCAATACTCAAGAATGATGTAAGTAGTAATTCCATATTTGTTGGCTAAAATTACAAATAATAACACTGGTTTATTTTTTATCGTAGCTGAGAGCTTGTTCAAGAGTTACTGGTGATTGAGATTATCAGAATGGTTGATGTTTGATACTACAAAAGTTACCATTAATAAGGTAAGAGAGTGATTTTGTATTTGTTTGCTGAAATCAAATGTCATAACTGCTATTATAGTGTTTGCAACATTATACATACTATGTTACCTAACTATCAGGCTCGCTCGCCATTTGTGCTCAAGCACACCACTAGTTGGCGAGCGAGCGTAGCGAGCGAGACAGTATTAGGGGTGGATAATGCAAAATCGGGTATATGTTATATGTATTTATACCATGGTTGCTGCGGTAACACCCATGGATTAAAAGTGATATTTTCCCGGTGATTTTTCCTGGGGCTATGATATTTTCCCGGTGCAGTGTCAAGCGAATTCTTCCGTGTTTCCGGCCCAAAATTAAAATTCAATTAAAATTCAATTGAAGCACGCCAGAAAGTTTACTTTAGCAAGTTTACTTTAGCAAGTTTACTTTAGCATTGTAGCTGCCAGCTGTTATCTCCAGATCTAACTCTACCTGGGCTGCTCAGCAGTAAGCAGTAAAGCAGCTAGCTGTGGTAAATTCCTGTGGTATGAGAGCGGCAGGAGAGTTATATGTGGTAGGGCTGGTCCCATATAGGTGGATATGAGAGAGTAGTAGTAGCAGCAACTATGGTATAAAACAGTTATGCCATGGCAACATCGGGGTTATGGAATATCACCGCCCTTATCCCTCGGGCTTCGCCCTCGGGATCGGGAGGTTATATTCCATAACCCCTCGTTGGCCATGGCATAACTATTACATATGTATGTGGGATGGTACGTATGCCCCTTAAACGCACGCGCGGGGAACGTTTTTCTCCAAAAAAACACGGCTTTTTAGGCTTGACCCCAGTTTATTCTGAAACTACAGGATTAAGCAAGCCTTACTTTATACTTAAGCTCCAAAGTGTGAGAAAATTCTTGCGAAAATGCTTGCTTTTCAAGAAACAAAGTTGATTCGACCGGTTACTATGGCAGCGAAGACCCTTTTCCAGACTTAATTTCAAAACTTCGCCGTTTTATGGGGGGGATACGGAGTGCCGGTTGTTGGTTGTCAAGAGCTGTTGGTAGTCAGAATGCCGCAGTATTAATGCTAAGGAAGCTACTATACTTCTCGAGGGAAGCTGAGGTAAGTAGTAATTCCATATTTGTTAGCTAAATATGCAAAATAACTCTGGCCTTTCTTTTTTGTAGCTAAGAGCTTGTCAACAGTGACTGGTAAATTCAAATAGTCAGATTGGCTCAAATTTGGTACTACAAAAGTTACCACTGCTCAAGGAACTGAGGTAAGAAAATAATTTTGTATTTGTGTGCTAAAATCTATTGTTTTTGTTTTTGTAGGTGAGAGCTTGTTGTCAAGGATTCAAGGTAATTCAGATGGTCAAAGTAACTTCAATCAGAAGTTATCAATACTCAAGATTGATGTAAGTAGTAATTCCATATTTGTTGGCTAAAATTACAAATAATAACACCGGTTTATTTTGTTATCGTAGTTGAGGAACAAGAGTTACTGGTGATTGAGATTATCAGAATGGTTGATGTTTGATACTACAGAAGTTACCATTAATCAGGTAAGAGAGTGATTTTGTATTTGTTTGCTGGAATAAAAGGTCATAACTGCTATTATAGTGTTTGCATGAACTAAGCTAAAACATAGTAACAATACTTAGTTTTATGTTACCTAACTATCAGGCTCGCTCGCCATTTGTGCTCAAGCACACCACTAGTTTATTTATATATATGGACGTACGTATGTCATTTGTACTTTGACCCTCGCGTTTTTGTGTTAGTTATGTGGTCGACCCCGTCCCAAATTGCACTAAACAGAATCCTCTGGTTTATCGATCAGTACCCGTATCACCCTAGAAATTAAATTGTTTACCGTTTTGAATTCTTTTGCGGGTGCAGTTAAAACTTGAAAACTTAAGGGACTTCCATTTCTATTCGAGTTAGTGGTGGTGGTAAGTCAATGCTCTCTTTGTCATGGTTATAAGCCGTGCGCAACAGTATTTACTTGAAAATACATTGTTCGCTAGACTACTGCGAAGGTAAGTCTGTGTAGGTGCATGTCAAGTTGTGTCAAAGCATTGTGTGTTACAACCACTACTTAGCTAAAGAATATCACAAAGAAAACGTTTAAAAAACGTGTATTGTTTCGTTGTTGTTTTTTTCCTTCAATTCAAGCAGTTGCAGAGAGTTGTTACTATGGCACTGAAATCCCTTTACCGTGTATGCTAAATTTAAAAACTGGACCTTATTTTCAGTAGCTTCAGTGTTAGAAGTCAAAATCATTCATATAAAAATAGTATAGTCTTTAGGCTCGCTCGCCATTTGTGCTCAAGCACACCACTAGTATATATATATAATGTATATATGTATGAATGGTACGTATGCTCTTTAAACGCGCGCGCGGAGAACGTTTTTCTCCTAAAAACACGGCTATTTAGGCTTGACTCCAGTTTATTCTGAAACTACAGCATTAAGCAAACCTTACTTTATACTTAAGCTCCAAAGTAAGAGAAAATTCCTGCTAAAACGCTTGTTTTCAAGACACAAAAAGTTGATACGACAGGTTACTATGGCATTGAAGACCCTTTTCCAGACTTAATTTCAAAATTCGCCGTTTTATGGGGGGATACGAAGTGCCGGTTGTTGGTTGTCAAGAGCTGTTGGTAGTCAGAATGCCGTAGTATTAATGCTATGGAAGCTACTACTTCTCGAGGGAAGCTGAGATAACTACGCAATTCCATATTTGTTAGCTAAATATGCAAAATTAACTCTGGCCTTTCTTTTTTGTAGCTAAGAGCTAGTCAGTGACTGGTAAATTCAAATAGTCAGATTGGCTCAAATTTGGTACTACAAACGTTACCACTGCTCAAGAAAATGAGGTAAGAAAGTAATTTTGTATTTGTGTGCTAAAATTGATTGTCTTTTGTTTTTGTAGGTGAGAGCTTGTTGTCAAGAATTCAAGGTAATTCAGATGGTCAAAGTAACTTCAATTTGATACTACAGAAGTTATCAATACTCAAGAATGGAGGTAAGTAGTAATTCCATATTTGTTGGCTAAAATTACAAATAATAACACTGTTTTATTTTTTATCGTAGCTGAGAGCTTGTTCAAGAGTTACTGGTGATTGAGATTATCAGAATGGTTGATGTTTGGTACTACAAAAGTTACCATTAATCAGGTAAGAGAATGATTTTGTATTTGTTTGCTGAAATCAAATGTCATAACTGCTATTATAGTGTTTGCATGAAGTAAGCTAAAAATAGTAACATTTTATGTTACCTAGCTATCAGGCTCGCTCGCCATTTGTGCTCAAGCACACCACTAGTTTATTTGTATATATGTTTGGACGTACGTATGTCATTTTGTACTTTGACCCTCGCGTTTTTGTGTTAGTTACGTGGTCGACCCCATCCCAAATTGCACTAAACAGAATCCTCTGGTTTATCGATCAGTACCCGTATCATCACCTAGAAATTGAATTGTTTACCGTTTTGAATTCTTTTGCGGGTGCAGTTAAAACTTGAAAACTTAAGGGACTTCCATTTCTATTCCAGTTAGTGGCGGTGGTAAGTCAATGCGCTCTTTGTCATGGTTATAAGCCGTGCGCAACAGTATTTACTTGAAAATACATTGTCCACTAGACTACCACGAAGGTAAGTCTGTAGGTGCATGTCCAGTTGTGTCAAAGCATTGTGTGTTACAACCACTACTTAGCTAAAGAATATCACAAAGAAAACGTTTAAATAACGTGTATTGTTTTGTTGTTTTTTTTTTCCTTCAATTCAAGCAGTTGCAGAGAGTTGTTACTATGGCACTGAAATCCCTTTACCGTGTATGCGAAATTTAAAAACTGGACCTTATTTTCAGTAGCTTCAGTGTTAGAAGTCAAAATCATTCATATAAAAATAGTATAGTCTTTAGGCTCGCTCGCCATTTGTGCTAAAGCACATCACTAGTACGGTAAACTCCACTTCCTGCGCACGCGGCGCTCTGCACTCGACTTAACAAATTCGCGTGTGTAAAATATGCCTTTCCGCTTTGTGCTCTAGCGCTCTGCGTTTAGATAGAGTTAGTGGCGAGCGAGCGAGACACTATCAGGGGTAACTCCATTGAAAATCGGGGATATTTGTTTTTATGTGGGGACGTACGTATGTCTTGTACTTAGACCTTAGCGTATTTTTGTGTTTGCTTGGTGGTTCACCCCGTCCCAATTTTCACTAAACATTCAGGTCTCTATAGTCAACACATATGCGGACAGTACCGTCTGGTTTGACTACTGGGATAATGGGGCTACTCCAATTACTATCACTTTCTACAATAATGCCCACAGCATGTGAGTTTGTCAAGTTCAGCTTTCACCCCTTCTCTCAACTTGACTGGCAATGTATGAGGTCTCTTCGAAATAACTCCCGATCCTGGCTCAACAGTAATGCTCATTTTTCCAATCTTGCAATCCCCTGGGGTTATCTGAAAATACTTCTGACAACTCCTCCAACACTGCATCCAGCTCTTCCTGGACAAAGTATCCACTCACTACAGTCTGGGGCTGCTCCTTAGTGAGTGCTAGGTCACCTTCAGCGACCACAACAACACGATCAACAACCCTGTCCCTATTCACGTACCTCTTAGTTTTATGTTACCTAACTATCAGGCTCGCTCGCCATCTGTGCTCAAGCACACCACTAGTTGGCGAGCGAGCGTAGCGAGCGAGACACTTACAGGGGTAACACAATTGAAAATCAGGGATGTTTGTTTATAATGTTTGGGCGTACGCATGTCATTTTGTACTTTGACCCTCCGTATTATTGTGTTCGCCCGAGGAACCTTTTTTTTCTTCAAAAAACACGGCTTTTTTGGCCAGTTTATTCTGAAACTACAGCATTAAGCAAGCCTTAACTTAAGCGCAGAAGTGTGAGAAAATTCCTGCGAAAACGCTTGCTTTTCAAGAAACAAAAAGTTGATTCCACCGGGTTACTATGGCATTGAAGACCCTTTACCAGATTTAAATACAAAACTTCGCCTTTTTTCCGGCTAAGGTGCGGCTAAGTGTGGCTTGTTAGTTGTCAAGAGCCACCTGTAGTCAGTACTAAGAGAGCTATCACTACTTCTGAAAAGCGTATGTAAGCACATAAAGTATTAACGTTAAGGAAGCTACTACTACTCCGAGGATGCTGAGGTAAGTACGTAATTCCATATTTGTTGGCTGATTCCATATTTGTTAGCTAATATGCAAAAATAACTCTGGCCTTTCTTTTTTATAGCTAAGAGCTTGTTGTCAACAGTGACTGGTAAATTCAAAAGACTCAAATTTGGTACTACAAAAGTTAGCACTGCTCAAGAAAATGAGGTAAGAAAGTAATTTTGTATTTGTGTGCTAAAATTGATTGTCTTTTGTTTTTGTAGGTAAGAGCTTGTCAAGAATTCAAGGTAATTCAGATGGTCAAAGTAACTTCAATTTGATACTACAGAAGTTATCAATACTCAAGAATGAGGTAAGAGTAATTCCATATTTGTTGGCTAAAATTACAAATAATAACACTGGTTTATTTTTTATCGTAGCTGAGAACTTGTACAAGAGTTACTGGTGATTGAGATAATCAGAATGGTTTGATACTACAAAAGTTACCATTAACACAGGAAAAAATCTGGAATTTCCTGACTTCAGGAATTCTACAGGACAGTTGAGCGCATGGCCTGTACTTCACATTTCCTGTACCAGGTCAGATGATTTCTGCCAGCAGGTCACATATCCTGCATCAGTACAGGTGAACTTTCCTGCACTTTTTCTATAATACCTTCTAGGTCCACCTGGAAGGTCCCTGGCCTGCATCAGTACAGGTGAACTGTTGGAGGGTAGGCTCCGTCCACCACGGTATTGCTCTGACCACCACGACGTTGAACTGCCAGATGCCAGTACCGAAGTACCGGAAGCACGGTAGATCACCAGTGACTTCACCAATACGTAAAGCCTCTAGTGAATCGCTGCCACCAGAGACTCCACCAAGTAGCTAGCTACCCGCCCTGACTGTTAACTCAGGTTGTGGGAAAACAAGTTATGGGGAAGCTGGTGATACGCAGGCGTGTCGAGGGTTTTAAGCCAGAAGACACGCATGCGCAGGGAAAGATGAAAAGGGGTCAAACCGGAAGTCCGGGGCACAACTCAAAACATGCATGCATAATACTGATGACGTGACTACATTTACGAATACACTCATGCACTGATGAATAAACTATGCTAATAAATAATAATAACGTTCAATATGACACACACGCAAATGTTCACTGTTTGCTCTCTTCTCTCTTCTTCATTATCTTCTCCTCTCTCTCTCTCTGTCGTCTTCTTCTCTCTTCCGCCCACATGAACTTTCCTGCACTTTTTCCACAGTACCTTCTAGGTCCACCTGGAAGGTCCCTGGCCTGCACCAGTACAGGTGAGCTTTCCTGTACTTTTTCTGAGTACCTTCTAGGTCCACCTGGAAGGTTCCTGGCCTGCACCAGTAGAGATAAAATTTCCTGCACTTTTTCTATAGTACATTCTAGGTCCACCTGGAAGGTCCCTGGCCTGCACCAGTACAGGTGAGCTTTCCTGTACTTTTTCTGAGTACCTTCTAGGTCCACCTGGAAGGTTCCTGCCCTGCACCAGTACAGATGAACTATCCTGTACTACTTTTTCTATGGTACTGTCTAGTCAACCTGGAAGGTTCCTGACCAGCACAAAAATGAATGTTGCTGAATACCTTTATAGGTTCAACTCAAAGATTTCTGCCTGCATTGGTAACATTTCTTAAACTTATACTTAATTAGCTACTTAGATGCAGACTTCTATTCTACACTACAATTTCCACGTGAATGGTACAATAACCATTGACTAAGCCCTATACTGTTCTCCTGGCCCGTAAAAAACAACTTCATTTATGCAAGGTTTTGTAAGATGAGAATTGTATATAAACTCCAAAGTTCGGGTTAGTAGGGTTTGTAACAAAACTATTACTCCAGCTAAAAACCCTTTACCCAAATTCATTACCTTGCCTGCAACTTCAAATACCCTTTACCCATTTTTAATCTCTTTGTAACAAATTTAAAAAAAATCACGTGATTTTAATGGCAAGTAATATACAAATTCCCAACTAAGTGTGATTATAACAAAAAACAAAAAATGACAACAATGTAAACGATTCGTAAGATTGAGGCTGGGAGAACAATTATAGGACACACAATCATAAGATAAGATTCCTTAGGGATACACAGTGGAACTACCTTGTTGACAAGGTAGCTTACAAACCTTTCAAACCTGGCTGAAAACTTAATTGTTAAACACCTTGACAAGTCTGTACCGTTCTGCAACCACATTGAAAAGTCTGCACCTTTTTGGCCACCACCTTGACAAAGTCTGTAACTTTCTACCAAACCCACCTTGATAAGGCTGCAACTTTCTTGGTAACTAATTTAATAATGTCTGGAACCTTTACATTAACCCACATTGACAACCATGAATAACCACATTGAAAATTTCTTTTTAATTTCATTTCGATATAAAATAAAAAAATTAATATCAATTTAACAATAAAAGGTAACGTTAAAATGAAATGAATTAAAACTTGAATTAAAATTTCAATTGTTTGTTTCCTTGAATGCTAACTTGGTCACTCCATCTACAATACACAAACAATGTCAATAACAACTGATGGCAAAACAGTACTTTAAAAGACAAAAAAATACAGTCCGTTCTCGCTCGTTCAAACCATCTAAAATTATTCATTTGAATTATAGAAAAGTTCAGATATGAAACACATAGAAGAATAAGTACAATAATATAAAAATAAATATAATTACTTTCACTCTGAATGTTAGAGTAGTTCATATAAACGAGGATGCACCACAATACTTAGTTACACAAATCGTAACAAATTTCACCATTAAAATTTAAATTAAAGTATTAAAAAAGCAAAATGCATGGATCAACACCCAAAAAGATTCAAAAACTACACTTCAACTGTAATATAGCTATCAAAAAAAAAAAAAAAAACATGACTGGAAAAAATAAAAATGTCAGCAGTAGGCATTCTGTGCCAGTGGCTGCATCAGCTAGTTCATGCTACCCTTTACCAAATCAAAAAATTACCTTACCAAATACATGGTATCTCTTACTAATAAGGTATCTCTTACTAATAAGGTATCCCTTACCTAATCAATGACACGCTCAATCTTTAAACTAAATTCACAACATTTACCAATACTAGCCAACTCCTCAGAATGTAAATGCAGGATTGGCCACACCCACTAAATGAATATATAAATTATGATCAAAAAGACAAATATCTCAATTGCTGCCCATTCAACTCAAATTTTGTAATTATTGAATGATCTACTATTAAATATTATTGTGCTTTAAAAGTGCGAGAAACTGGAATAAGCTAAGCTTGAATAGTTCATAGGGTAGACTTCAGGAAAAATTTAACTAGGAGAATCTCAGTAAAACTGGGTTGGTGGCAACTATATTCTATCTATCATATTTCCAGTTTATTCACTGTATGTTTTTCTCCTGAATAATGCTTCACTCTTTATATAAAATAAAATATACCCAACACAATCTATTTACCTTAATCACGTTATTCATAGTATACCCCTCTCGCTTTACCCAATCCATACTTTCGCTTTACCCAATCCATACTCTCGCTTTACCCAATCCATACTCTCGCTTTACAGTCAATACTCTCACTTTACCCAGTCCATACTCTCGCTTTACCCAGTCCATACTCTCCCTTTACCCAATCCATACTCTCGCTTTACCCATACTCTCGCTTTACCCAATCCATACTCTCACTTTACCCAATCCATACTCTCGCTTTACCCAATCCGTACTCTCGCTTTACAGAGTCCATACTCTCGCTTTACCCAATCCATACTGAACAGGTACGGGTCGTTCGTCGAGCTCTAGAAGGACCAGGCTATTCACTTAAGATGACGCAGGCTTAAGCTACACTCAACCGCTGGCGCAAGCTTGCAGTCTTGTGTAGTAGAGCATAAAGCGCGTACTCTCTAACGATTGTATTTGCCAGAGTTCTCAGAGGTGAACAACCCTTTATCAATAAGAAACAGCAACTCAAATACACAACAAAGGGATGCGGGGAACTGTGGGTCAAAACAAATATGAATATAATTAAGGATGGAAGGAAAAGGACGACATAGGAAATGGAATACGGAATGGAAAGGGATGACACAAGGATAAGTTCAATATGGAATGTTCGCAGTCTGTGTGGGATCGGCTACTCTGTTGACTCTGTCTGGGCAGGAGTCCCAGACATACTCGGGGGGGGGGGCATGGAGTTGGAAGTTCTTCATCCATCATCAGAGGGATGAGGCGGTTGGAAGGACGTTGGTAGGAGCGACCATTGCAGCGGAGGGTAACGGCTCTCATTTCGCCATCATCTCCAGGGTGTATCTTCTCTATCATGGCAATGGGCCAGTCTCTGGAACAGAGAGTTTCATCCTTGATAAGGACGAGGTCGTTTGGGGCCAGACGTCTTCCTGGTCTGGTCCATTTGCTGCGTTGGGAGCAGGCGGAGAGGTATGAGGCAGTCCATTGTCTCCATAGGTCTGCCTTGAGTCTGGAGACTAAGTTCCAGCGTCTCAGGCCGGAAGTTTTCCCTGTGGGAGGATTTGCTGAGGGAGGAGCACGTAAGGGTCTTCCTATGAGGAAGTGTCCCGCGGTAAGGTATGAGACTTCTTCTAAGTCGTTGGAATGGAGAGGTGCCAAGGGTCTGGAATTCAAGATTGCTTCTGCTTCGGTAAGGATGGTGTAGAGCTCATCCCATCGAAGAGCGTGAGGTTTGAGAGTCTTTCTCAGTAGCGTCTTCATGGAGTTGACGGCGGCTTCCCACAGTCCCTCGAAGTGAGGAGCCCTCGGAGGAATGTGGTGCCAGTTGATTTGGTTGTGGGTGGAGAACTGCTGGATAGCTTCGGAGGTCTTCTTTGATCCAGAGAACTTCTGTAATTCCCGGATCTCCTCCCGGGCACCTTGAAAGTTGGTGCCATTGTCAGAATATATTTCCGCTGGACAACCACGTCTGGATATGAATCTGTGGAGGGAGGCTAGGAAGTCCTCAGTGGATAGAGAGGAACAAAGGTCGAGGTGGATGGCCTTCGTGGTGAGGCACACAACTACCACTGCGTACGTCTTTACGTAGGACGGCTTGTGGGTGTGTCCTAGACGCAACAGGAAGGGACCGGCGAAATCCACACCGGTACGATGGAAGGGAGGGGCAGGAGTGGTTCTTGAGGAAGGGAGCATGCCCATGATGTGTTGTAGGGGCCTTGCATATGCACGTTGACAGCTGACGCAGGTCCGGCTGATCAGCTTCAGAAGGTTTCTCAAACTAGGGATGTAGTAGGAGTTGGCAAGGATCGATGACATCGCGGTGATGCCAGCATGTTGGTAGGTTCGGTGAAGAGTCGTCACTAGGTGTTTGGTGAGTTTGGACTTTGGACTGAGCACAGTGAGCTTCATCGGAGAGGTAGGAGCTTCAGGATCCCTGACACGACTGCAGACAAGGAGATGTCCATGAGGTGACAAGGTAACTATGAACTTGGAGAGGGTGTGTCCTCTGGGGAGGTTCTTGGATTGTTGGATGGCAAGGAAGACTTCTGGAAAGAATTCCTGCTGGGATAACTTGTAGATCAAGTGCTTGGATGCCACGACTTCATCATAGTCAAGCAGGTCGAATCTTCGGTGGTCTCTATCCTTGGAACAGTTGTGGACGAAACGGAAGATCCAGCCGACTACGCGAACGAGCATGAAAAATGACGAAAATCTTGACCAAAGAAAATGGAGAAACTCGGATTGCCCTTCAGGGAGCCGAAGGCACGGCTTGATGGGGACGCAGAAGACAGGAGCTGGGGGTTTGGAGGGCTTGGAGGATGGCCACTCGGACGAGGGGCGGGGAAGCCATGGCGGTCCTGACCACCAGAGTGCTGACATGGCCAGGTCCGGCGCACGGATTCCCCGGCTAGCCAGGTCAGCAGGATTGTCCTTGGTGCTGACGTGCCTCCAGATGACGTCAGGCAGGAGCTGTTGGATAGAGTAAACCCGATTGGCGACAAACCGATCCAGTTGAGGAGGGGTCTTGGGAAGCCAATGGAGAACAATTTCACTATCTGTCCAGGCGTGGACGAGACAGGAAGGGATGGCCAGGACGGAACGGGTGTGACTTAGGAGTTTAGCCAAGAGGTAAGCGCCCAACAATTCCGCGCGAGGGATAGTGATGGGCTTGACTGGAAGTACTCGAGCCTTAGCGATGACAAGTGTAGTGTGGGTGGAGCCGTCCTTGTACTGCGTGCGTAGGTAGACAGCTGCGCCATAGGCGACCGAGGAGGCGTCGCAGAATCCATGGAGTGAGACACTGGTGGTACGAACACCCGAAAGCAAGGAGAGCCTCCGGGGAACAGCATGGCCATTTACTGAATGGAGATCGTCCACCCAGGTGTTCCACCGGTCACAGAGGTCAATGGGGACGGGCTCGTCCCAGGGCAAAGACCTTTTCCATGTTTCCTGGAATAGGATGCGTGCTTGGACGATGGCGGGACAGAAGAGGCCCAGGATATCAAAGACCCCAGCTGTGCCGGAAGCTATGGATCTCTTTGTGACAGGTTCTGTGTTGGATAGAGTAATGGGAATTGAGACAAAGAATGAGTCACTTACGACATCCCAATGGATCCCCAAGGCTTTTGGAGCCTGGTTGGGAGGTCGGATGGAGACCGAAGAGGAGTCATCGTCGAGCAGGTTGGCAGGAACACGGTTGCAGAGTTCGGAAGAGTTCGTCCGCCACTTCCTCAGAACCATCCCCGCTTGGGCTAGCAGGTCGCAGAGCTCTTTCCTCAGAGAGTCGGCTGACTCAACATCTTGGGCACCTGACAGGAAGTCATCAACGTAAAAGTTGGAAAGTATGGCTGAGGATGCCGCAGGGTGGGAGGAAGCGTGGAGACGGGCGAGTGTGTGGAGGACCTGAGTTGCCAGGAACGGGGAGCTCTTGACACCAAAGGTTAGGCAATCCATGCGACAGTCGACAATAGAGCCGGACTCGTCTCTGAGCAGGAACCTGTGGAAGTCTTTCTCCTCCAGATTGAGGAAAATCTCTCTAAACATTTTAGAGATGTCTGCCGACATCCCGATGGGGTGTAGGCGGAAGCGAAGTAACACATCTGGTAAGGGCGGGTAGAGGTTGGGGCCCGGTAGCAGTGTGTCGTTGAAGGATGAACCGGAAGTGGATCGAGCGGAGGCATCAAAGACGGCTCTCACCTTGGTGGTGGTGGAAGCGTCCTTAAACACTCCGTGAACAGGAAGGTAGCAGTTTGGTACGGAATGGATCTCATCTTTGGGGATAACATGGGCGTGGCCGAGCTCCAGGTACTCTCTGATGACCGTGGAGAAGGCCTGCAACTTGTCTTTCACCGAGAGGGACCTCTCGTTAGCAAAGAGGCGACTCAGAGCTTGTTTTCTGGTGTCGCCCAGTGGAGGAGGATTGGACACTCTTGGGAGGGATACGGAAAAACGGCCGTTGATCCGCTTGTAGGATGTGTCGAAGTCCTGGATGACACGTTCATCCTCCGGAGATCGAATCGGGGCTTCAGGAACCTGGTCCAGTTCCCAAAGTCTACCTAGATCTTCCTGGAGGTCGGTGGGGGGTATGGAAGCCATGAAGGCTGGAGGTGGCGAGTCTTGGATGAGTAGTCCGGAGAGACAGAGTCCGAGACACGTAGGTAGAGCTAGGAGTCCGTCTATCCTGAAGGATTGACCAGTGATGATTGAATGGGAGTCATCAACATTGAGTAGCAGGTCCACGGCTCCTCCCAGGTCTGGATCGGCCAAGTGGTAGGAGCGGAGGGCGTGATTGCTGAGCATGTCCTGCCGATTGGGAGGAATCTGGAGGGATGGCAGCTTGGGAAAGACAGTAAATGTCATGGGATCACTCTTGTAGGAAAGATCATGAGACTGTAAGCTAGTGGATACGGAAAACTTACAGTGAGTTGTACCGGTCGTATCTGCCACTTGGATGGGGTTGTGGGTCCGTTTCAGCTTGAGGTCCGAGGCGGTCTTCTCAATCATCATGCTCACAGCTGCTCCAGTGTCCAGGATCGCTCTGGCTTTCACGGAGTTGCCATCGTTCACCAGGGTCACAGTCACTGTGTGCAGGAAGCGGGACGTTGGAGTGGTGATCTGGTCTGCTGAAGGAGGAGTGGCAGCCGTCCACGCCGGCGTAAAAGTAGGCGGGGACGAAGGCTGATGGGAGGCTGAGGCAGAATCTCGATCACGGTGGAGGAGGGTGTGGTGCCTGGCACCACAGGTCTTGCACGAAAACCTGTTTGGACATTGTTTGAATCCGTGCAGAGCAGAGAAGCAGTTGATACAGAGATGGTGTTCTCGGACCAACTTGTTGCGTCTGTCGACATCGTAGGAGAGGAACGTGGGACACTTGAGGAGATCGTGTGGCTCTTTGCAGGCAGGGCAACCAGGCATAGTCCTTCTGGGAGGTGATTTGTTTCTGGGACGGTACTTGGACATGGAAGCAGAGGAAGTACTGCTGGAGGAGGGGTGAGACTGAGAAGGAGTGGTAGTGACGCCGGCCAGAGGGAATTCTGTCGGAATCAAGACCTTCTGCCAAGTTTCGATGAAGGATTTGAAGTGGTCCATGTCGGGGACGGCTTCAATGTCTTTGGTGAATTTCTCCCACTCCATGCGGCATGACGTGGAGAGACACTTCTTGGCCAGCAGCGCCATGAATGTGGAGAGTGAGTCACCTATTAGGGAAACAAGAGAATCGTAGGGTTGGATAAAATGTTCAGATAAATTGGAGAAACCAGAATAATCGAGATCATAAGTATTGTGTGTGAGCAACTTCTCTAACAGGATGGGACCAACAATCACTGGAGTGCCGAACTCTCTCTTCAGGGCACGCAGCAGGTCGGCTAGGGGGGCATCTCGATCGGGGTGATGCTTGATGATGTTCTTGGCTTTGATCGGAACCACGGACTCGGTGAGCAGGCAACGGACGTCGAAATTGCTGTAGTGTGGTGCCCTAGTTCGAATGGCCGTGGAGAATTCTGACTCATACTTCTCCCAATGGAGGGGATTGCCATCGAAGGAGGGAACCTTGACTGGGATCGGAGCTCCTTTGGGGATAGAGCAGGACGGATGAGGAAAGGATAGAACTGGAGATGAAGACTCGGAGGATGTGCAGGCGTGTCTGCAGAGCTTATCACGAGCTACATGTAATGATTGAAGGCGTTCTCTGAAAGCAGGATGGGCATGGTGAGCTCTTGCTGAGTTCAGAAATGGCTTGCAGTTGTTGCTGAAGTTCTCGAACATAGACCGGAAGCTTGGGGATGTCTTGTCCGATACAGCTGAGAGAGTGTCCATCTCTTCAACTACGCAGTTGCTGTTGGACCACAGCTGATGTCTCTCTTCAATGAGCATGAGAGTTCTGCGGAGTTCAGTGTGGAGTTCGCAGTGCTTGTCTCTCTCGATGACTTCCAAATCGAAGGCCGCTGAATCATCCACAAGTAGTTCATCAATCTGGGACTGAATGATGTCGTGAGCAGATACAGCAGTGGAAAGTTCCTCGGAGAGGAGCTTGATGGTGACTGTCCATGTCATCGGGGTTGCTGTCGTTAAGAGAAGAAATCTTTTTATGCACTTTCGTGACTTGACCACGCTTGTGTGCGCGTTGTCGACGGAGACGTTCTAAGGCTGGGTTGGAATCAGTGGACTCTTCCATGTCGGGCAGTGACTGGAAATTGAATACTTAGGAGAGTTGGAGTTCGGAGGTGAAGTGGCAGGATGAGGAAGAAGGATAATGGCTGAGCCAGTAGACTTGGAAGAATCCTGGAGCAGCAGAGAGGTGAGCACAGCAGCCGAGCCAGTAGACTTGGATGAATCCTGGAATGGCAGAGAGCTTCGCTGATACGGCACGGGCTCGAAGGACCATGAACAGGTACGGGTCGTTCGTCGAGCTCTAGAAGGACCAGGCTATTCACTTAAGATGACGCGGGCTTAAGCTACACTCAACCGCTGGCGCAAGCTTACAGTCTTGTGTAGTAGAGCATAAAGCGCGTACTCTCTAACGATTGTATTTGCCAGAGTTCTCAGAGGTGAACAACCCTTTATCAATAAGAAACAGCAACTCAAATACACAACAAAGGGATGCGGGGAACTGTGGGTCAAAACAAATATGAATATAATTAAGGATGGAAGGAAAAGGACGACATAGGAAATGGAATACGGAATGGAAAGGGATGACACAAGGATAAGTTCAATATGGAATGTTCGCAGTCTGTGTGGGATCGGCTACTCTGTTGACTCTGTCTGGGCAGGAGTCCCAGACACATACTCTCGCTTTACCCAATCCATACTCTCGCTTTACCCAATCGATACTCTCGCTTTACAGTCAATACTCTCACTTTACCCAGTCCGTACTCTCGCTTTACCCAGTTCATACTCTCCCTTTACCAAATCCATACTCTCGCTTTACCCAGTCCATACTCCCGCTTTACCCAGTCCATACTCTCGCTTTACCCAGTCCATACTCCCGCTTTACCCAGTCCATACTCTCGCTTTACCCAGTCCATACTCTCCCTTTACCCAGTCCATACTCTCGCTTTACCCAGTCCATACTCTCCCTTTACCCAGTCCATACTCTCCCTTTACCCAATCCATACTCTCGCTTTACCCAGTCCATACTCTCCCTTTACCCAGTCCATACTCTCGCTTTACCCAGTCCATACTCCCGCTTTACCCAGTCCATACTCTCGCTTTACAGAGTCCATACTCTCGCTTTACAGAGTCCATACTCTCGCTTTACCCAATCCATACTCTCGCTTTACCCAATCCATACCCTTGCTTTACAGTCAATACTCTCACTTTACCCAGTCCATACTCTCACTTTACCGAATCCATACTCTCGCTTTACCCAATCCATACACTCACTTTACCCAATCCATACTCTCGCTTTACAATCCATACTCTCGCTTTACCCAATCCATACCCTCGCTTTACAGTCCATACTCTCGCTTTACCCAATCCATAGTCTCGCTTTACCCAATCCATACTCTCGCTTTACCCAATCCATACTCTCGCTTTACCCAGTCCATACTCTCGCTTTACAGTCCATACTCTCGCTTTACCCAATCCATACTCTCGCTTTACCTAATCCATACTCTCACTTTACAGTCCATACTCTCGCTTACCCAATCCATACTCTCGCTTTACCCAGTCCATACTCTCGCTTTACCCAATCCATACTCTCGCTTTACCCAATCCATACTCTCGCTTTACCCAATCCATACTCTCGCTTTACCCAATCCATACTCTCGCTTTACCCAGTCCATACTCTCGCTTTACACAGTCCATACTCTCTCTTTACCCAATCCATACTCTCTCTTTACCCAATCCATACTCTCGCTTTACAGAGTCCATACTCTTGCTTACCCAATCCATACTCTCACTTTACCGAGTCCATACTCTTGCTTTACCCAATCCACCCAATCCACTCTCGCTGCTTTACCCAATCCATACTCTCGCTTTACCCAATCCATACTCTCGCTTTACCCAATCCATAGTCTCGCTTTACCCAGTCCATACTCCCGCTTTACCCAGTCCATACTACCGCTTTACCCAGTCCATACCCTCGCTTTACAGTCCATACTCTCACTTTACCCAATCCATACTCTCGCTTTACCCAATCCATACACTCACTTTACCCTCCATACTCTCGCTTTACCCAATCCATACTCTCGCTTTACCCTATCCATACACTCACTTTACCCTCCATACTCTCGCTTTACCCAATCCATACTCTTGCTTTACAATCCATACTCTCGCTTTACCCAGTTCATACTTTACCAAATCCATACTCTCGCTTTACCCAATCCATACTCTTGTTTTACCCAATCCATACTCTCGCTTTACCCAATCCATACTCTCGCTATACCCAATCCATACCCTCGCTTTACCCAATCCATACCCTCGCTTTACCCAATCCATACCCTCGCTTTACAGTCCATACTCTCGCTTTACCCAATCCATACTCTCGCTATACCCAGTCCATACTCTCACTTTACCCAATTCAGCACAACTTAGTTATAACATACCGAGGGGGTTAAACCTAGGATCCCCAATCCCCCTTCGAACTTTGGGGAAAATATAGCACAGCGAATGTTTAATTGTATGAATATTACGATCATAAAATCATGCATGAAACATTGATCAATGCATATATACATTCTCATACAAGCATGTGCATCACAGTAGAATGTTTAGAAAAAGGGTGTGTCTAAGTAAACACACACAGCACGTGTCTGTTACTCCAAGCAAAATAATTCTCACATGAATGATACAATCAACTTCAAATGTCAGCTCAAAGTTACAATCAACTATTCGTCACATAGTTTTTCAGTCTATTACAAGATTTTATATGTAACAACAGACACCCTCAGCCATGTGGGTTAAAATAGTATAATACTTCACAATTTTAAATACTGCAACAAGAGAACTTCCCCCCCCCCAAAAAAAAAACAAAAAAAAACTCGGATCGGACTTGTTCATTAAAATTTTGAAAAATTTACTAATATCTATATAGTAACAGGGGTTCATTTAGGGGGGGGGGGGCAGGGGAGACACTCGCCCCCTTGAAATATTCTTAAAATATCGTAAGCAAAATGTGTAGTTAAAAAGTGAATATTTAAGGTGAAGGGAAATGCTTAAATCATGCCCATCTCCTTTCTCATCATAGTTCTGCACGAAAGTTGTGTCACCCTTTAGATAGCACAAACTCAACCTCGCCCACTCTTAAAGTGATTTCTAAATGAATCCCTGAATATTACGCTTGTGTGTCAAATAACGACAATGACCATGTGTGTATTCATGAATAATCCATCAGCTTAAACAGTCTGGCAAAGCATCATCCTTACTTCAATGGGTAAAGAGTCATCACATTCAGTAGAGAGTGATTAATTGTTACTAAAAAAGTGGGTGGAATAGATGAGGGAAGGCAGTGTAGGTTTCAAAAGTTTCGTGGAGCGTAAGTCCACAATCATGATGGTAGGACAGAGATTCAGAAGCAGGATAATTAGACAAAGGACTCTATGACTCAAGAAGACAGAACTAAAGAAAGGAAATATGGGGGATAAGAAAAGCTTAGATAGTTTAAAATGAAGAGAGCAGGAGAGGAAAACTAATTAACCGTACTCAATAGTAGAGAATGATAACTGAGCAAAATAACTTCAATACGTCAAGCGCCACTGTGTGGCGGGGTACTTGATGCTAGTATATTATAATATACATTATATAATTCCCCTTCAAAAATATTTCCTAATTTAGAATCCACCTAACCTTGCAAGCCACTTTTACTCGACTGCATAGTCTACCACACATGTGATCTTCTTATCTTGTTGTATAAAGTCCTGAACAATCAATAAATTAAAAAATTCTCAAGAATTTCTTAAAAATCAATGTGTACTAAATAATCATACCAACATTGTAATTAAGGCCAAGCGCCTCCTCATAGTGAAAATTTTGAAGAAACTATCTAAATATGATACTCTAGTAAAGTTGCACAACATTCGAATCCAGCACCTATCACAGTTCAATAGTATCTGAGTGCAGTATGCAGTTAGGCAGTACTCAAAATTACAGCACTCAAACTCATAGTAATGCCATGCTAACTACTCAAAGAATCTATATAATAATATGCTCGTGTGTCAGTAACAACGATCAATAGTGTGTATTCATGAATAATTCACGAACTTATAAAGTATGGTGGTAAAGCATCGTGATACCTTGAATAGGTTGTCCCATTCAGTTGAAAGTGATTAATAGTACACTAAAAAGAGGGTTGAATGGACAAGGAGAAGGCGGCGTAGTGAAATCACTGAGTAAAGGCGGCATAAGTTTCAAGAAGGAAGGGGAAAGTGCGAAAAAGAAGGCAAAATTTCAAAAAAGCCCAAGTCCACAATCATGATAGAAGGGCAGAAATATTCAGAAGCAGGAGAGACAAACAAATAGAAGAGACTCCATGACTCGAGAAGAAAGGTGAAAGAAAGGAAAGGTTGGGGATAAGAAAAGCTGGATAGTTCAGGAAAAAGAGAGCAGAAGAGGGAAACTGATGTAGAGAATGATAACAATGAATAAAAATAACTTATGCTACTGCATTCTTACTGTGCAATAAGTCAAGCGCCACTATGAGGTTGGGTACTTGCTAGTTGTAAATATTTTTTGTCTTGCAGCCTAAGGGTGGCGGATATGCCCTAACTCCTCCCACCCCTTTCCAAACAAAATTTCTAGATAAAACCCTGACTATAATAAATTTCTGTTATAACAGTAATATTATTATTATTTATTATTAATAACAAAACTGTTGCTCTTCTTGATAAGAAGCTACTCAACTTTATTGTAAATGTTGCAGAACTAGAGAGCTCCTAATGTCTATCATCAAATATCTTGTGGCTACATGAAAACTAATCATGAAAGAAATTAGTAATACAACTGGTGGACATCACTCAAGTGATAAAAGCATAAACCACAGCCTACAATTTCTCTGTCCTACGGCTTAGAAAGTCCAAGAACTACAGTTCCAATAGAACACACAAACATCACCAGCTCATACATGTGTCTATTACCATGTGACAGGAGTCCACATCCTTCACCTGTTCAATAAAAACTGATGCATATCACTCATACCCCATCTCCTCCACCTGGACTTTTAATGAAACTAGCCCCCTATCACACGTCCCAAGGTCATATCCTGTCCATTCTCTCCCCTCCCCCACCCTGCAAGCCACACAGCAACAACAGGAAGGTCACAAACATCACCTAAATCAGGTATGCCCTGGGCATCATCATAAAATAGTTTGAACAATCACCTCAACCAAAATGATGAACACTCAACTCAAATGAGACATGTACACCACAACTTGAGACTTGCTTGATTCCATCTATATTGAGGACTTCGTCAAGAACAAACACTTGCCAGTAAGTCTTGCCTCGCAGGTTGGTTATGAGCCAGCTTGTCTGAAGTCAACTAGGGCAAGACTTTCAACTTGCCAGTCAGTCCAGTAAACCTGAGTGTTTTATTCACATGGTCATAATAACCCGTAGTAGCCAAAAATATTATGTGACACAATCTGGGCAGTGTGTAGAGGAGGCTATTGGGACAAAGCCACCGTGATTGATATCAGCAGTGGCGTAGGAAGAGGGTGGGGGGTGGGGCTTCAGGCCACCAAAATTGTGGGGCATAATCTAACAAGGCAACTTCTCACATGAACACTTTTAAACCCCCGACCCCAAGAAAACGTGCCCCTTTACTAAACATCTTCCAACACAGCTGATCAGTCGTGTGACTACTACAAATACTAATGGCTAGCACAAGTATTCGACAATAGGCTTCAATTGTATATTCCACAGATTATTTGTAAGGTTACTCTGGAGTATTGACTGCCTTAATGTACAACAACTTAAACTAAAATAGTTTAAACCTACACGACTAACACTTGCACAACTCATTCTAGTAGAGTCAGTTAAGGGAAAAATCGATACGCGGCGGACAAAAGCACCAATTTTTTTGTGGTGGTCCCTTTGGATATAAGAAGTTAAAAAACCACCGGCTGCATTCGTGATTCCTTTGTGGTTAGCAATAAGCCACACCCATTTCCTCATTTTGCTGACTATTTGGGTATTTCGAAGGCTAAAAGTGAATTAAGGCATCAAACTTTGTGTGGCAGTCTGTTTAGGTATAAGAAATGAAAAATATCATCAGGTGCAACCACAATGCACTTGTGGTTAGCAACAAGCCACACCCATTTAATGCTACTAGCAATTATTTGTGTTTTAAAGCCAAAATAACACCCTTTGAATGTTGATTGCAGCCACATTCCATTGTGGCTAGCAGCCACATACCATTGTGGCTAGCACTAGGCACACCAAATTACTGTTGCAGCGTTATCCAAATTGCAAAGGGAAGCGTACTCTGAAAGAGATGATTCACAGACAATCAGCTATGAAGAATGGAGGTTGAGTATGATTAAAAAGAGCCCTACATTCCAATTTTGGGATTCTGTTTTGGGCCTTGAGAAGCTTGTCCTCACCTTTGTTAGGGCACATCGAGAGAGAAATTTTGAAGTCTACATGTGGAGTTTAGAGTTAATTGTAGGATATTTTTTTGCCCTGGATCACTATAATTATTCTCGCTGGGTCCCAATTCACATTCGGGACATGAAGTCTTTACCTGATTCTGTTCGTGAAGACTTCAAAAAACATTGGGTTGTGGCCAAGACAAGCAACCATTTTTCCTCTATTCCTATCGATCAGGTGCATGAGCAGGAGAATGCCAAAATGAAAGGAGTAGGTGGTGTTATTGGCTTAACTGAAAACCCTGCAGCATTGAGCCGCTGGATGGTTTGTGGTCCAAAAGTTACAAAGCTATTTGACCAATTTGAAAGTGAGCTAAGTGTCCATGGATCAGGTAGTCATATGCACCATGAAGAAGGGTTGGCAACGCAAAAGGCATTCAAGAAGCAAACACAAAACCTCATTGATACAATCACCAATTTCGGTAACCCTTTTCTAGATGACTGCCCTGAATTGCTGATTTTGAATACGAGAGAATGTGCAGACGATGCAGTTATTACAACTGTTCGTTCTATTGAAACTATTGGAGTCACACAATATCAGCAGTACTACAAGGAAGTCATTGTAAGTGGAGAAAGGTCAATTCATGACTCTATTAAAAAGAATTCCCTTCCAGTTTTCAAGACACCCAAGCATAAGGTGAGGTCAAAAACATCCCAACAGCTCACAGTTCAGCGAAGTAATGCTTCTCTCTTTGGACGATTGTACATTGCAAACCAGCAACGTGAGGGAGACCCTTTGAAGTTTTTCTCACATGAAAATCAGCTATTTCCACCGTCAATGTCTGATTTTGGCAAACTTCGCTTTGGTCAAAAATCACTCCTACTCACTTGTTTAGAGTCTGTTGACATACCTGATCCTCCAGAGTTCTTCCAGTGCAAAATATTTGATGGCGCAGCAGTTGTGCACTTCTTACCGACTGCTTCAGCCCAAAATTTTGCAGAATATGCAACGAAGGTCTTTATTCCCTTTCTTCAGCAGCAATTACAGCAAGCACACAGGGTTGACTGCATATGGGACAGATATCAAAGAAGCTACTAGAGAGCACAGAGGATGTGGTACACGGACGAAGGTGTCAGAACAAACCAAGATGCCCAAGAAATGGAGTGACTTTCTGCAAGTTTCTAAGAATAAGCAGGAGTTGTTTACATTTCTTTCTAACAAGGTTTCTACCGGCATGAATATTCCTGAAGGAAAGAGTGGCTATATTACATCAGGTAAACATGTTATTTCAACTGTATGTATGTGAAGATTATGCATGACTCTTTCTTACACAGATAAATCTGTATTTGCACTGGGGACAGAACAAGCCATGGGTGATTGTAACCATGAGGAGGCTGACACTCGTATGGTAGTGCATGTAATGGATTCACTGGAGAAAGGATTGAATAGCATTATGATTCGTACTGTCGATACGGTGATTGGTGAATTTCATACAATTCATGAGAGCTATCCTGCAGCAGATATTTGGATTGCGTTTGGTACTGGCAAGCATTTCCGTTACTACCATATTAATTCTCTGAGTGAAAATCTAGGGAAGGATAAATCCCGTTGTTTGCCTGCATTTCATGCCTTCACTGGTTGTGACAGTACATCTTCCTTCTTTGGAAAGACAAAGAAATCGGCATGGGAAGCCTGGAATTCCTTTCCAGAAGTCAATGGAGCTTTCTTGCATATTGTTCGCAATCCCTTTGATTCTGTGCTGTTAGAATCCTCTCATTTTCAAGTTTTGGAACGCTTTACTGTCATTCTATACGACAGAACAAGTGTCTTGCAATCAGTTAATGAAGCCCGCAAGGACCTCTTCTGCAAAAGGAACAAATCACTGGAAAATCTTCCTCCAACTGCTGTAAGTATGCTGAGTTTAAGCGGGTAACATACATGACTATATTCAATTTTATAGGATGCACTACTCCAGCATGTGAAGCGTGCAGTACTACAGGCTGGTATTTGGACAACTTGTAGACAGTCTATACAGAATATCCCATCACCTGAGGGCTGGGGGTGGTCCAAAGATCTCAATTCATTGAAAATAGTGTGGATTACTATACCAGAGGCAGCAAGAGCTTGCAGTGAGCTGATTAAGTGCAATTGTAAATCTCCTAGAGGCTGCAATAGATGCAAGTGTGTTAAAGCTGGACTCTCCTGTACTGACCTGTGTAATTGCAACTGTGAAATCTAGAACACTAGCTTAATATTATGTTTCGTTTTGGTAATTTTTAATTTTCGTGGTTTAATGAGCTCTAATTCGCACCCACAATCAAATTGTGGTTGCAGCCGGTGGTTTTATCATTTATCACACCTAAATGGATCACCATGCAAAATTTGGCGCTTTTGTCCGCTGCGTATCAATTTCATGCTTTTTTGCCCCTAACTGACTCTACTATTCAAAGTAGAGTATATTATAGTTATTTCACATTAATCCCACCCCTACACCACCGCCGCATTAATTCACGCAGTATCTAACGCCTGAGCCTACCTAATCAATATGACAGACCACTGTAGCTCGTCAAGCCTCTTCTCCCACCACATTTCTTTCCACATGCGCTGCGTGTGCATTGCATCTGAAGCGTATAAGGGCAGCTAAAGACGGTTTTTTTAGATAAAAAAGGATTGATCCATCACTTAAATTGAGGGGTGTCGGGCCTGCAGGTATCTTCTGACGAGTAAAGCGACATGCATCACCCCCAAATAGCTATCTGACCTCCAGTAGGAATAGCTACTTCATTATTTTGCAAAATGAATTGCTTCTATTAAACTATAATATGCAATAAAATATATTGCTGTTACTGCTGATCAGAATGGTTTAGCTATACCAGTGGATCTAGAACCATATAGCTACATAGCTACTCTGAGACTTGACAAATTCATAATCTTGTAACTGGACTAGAGATAATAGATAATACAAACAACGCAGTGATTTATAATAATGGTATGTATAAGTTACTGATACGACATCCAGACTTTATCCCTACCATGGTAACATTGTATGTGAAAACTGTATAACAGACACTAAACGTTGCACTAAAGTGAACTAAGTTTTCCAGTCAGTTTTCCGTCAGAGTGGTTTAGCTATACCAGTGAATCTAGAACTTTACAGCTACATAGATATTCTGAGACGTGTAATAGACTAGATAATGCAAACAATGCAGTGATTTAATAATGGTATCTATAAGTTACTGATACGACATCCAGACTTTATTCCTACCATTGTAACATTGTATGTGAAAACTGTATAACAGACTCTAACGTTGCACTAAGGTCAATTGATAGTTTTCGAGTTAATCAACAGAGAAGATATTTTTTGGGTTATTATTCAATTGTAGGCTTTATTTGATGTGGCTATAGCTATAGTGTCTTTGAAGTATGACACATGTGTACCTGATCGCTACTTGGATTTATCATAAGTCTTAAGTGTACAATTAGATATATGTATTAGTAGTACAAATAACGACAGCCTGAGCTTCCCAAGTCAGGCAAATTAAAAAAAAAATCCCACTCTATGACTGCTTATACATTTCCTTGCTGTGACTGTAACAGCAACACAACAATTTAAGTTGCTTTTCTCTGGTGGCTAAAAGTATTTTCCTTTCAAATTCTGTAATGAATATTTCAGGGTAGAGGGACTAACTGTGCCCAACATTTCTATAACTAGTTAGTTTAGATCTATACTCTGCACACTTCTTCACTTGACTGGCTTTCTTAGCATGTTTTTTTCTTTGAAGATATCAGGGGAAATTTTATCCTATTCTGAAGTCTACCACTGTTCCATGAAACAAAGGTCATTACTTTTGGCTTTTGGCACCAGACCTCGACACACCATAAGGATACTGTACATAAAGCTTATGACAAAAGTACAATACTTTTGATGCTGCTTTCTTATTGACCTTAGCAGAAATTCTCAATTCAATATCTAGCATTTAACAATGTCTCAAATTTTAAGAAAGATGAATACATAAACTATAATATATGGAATGATGAATACGCCATGAAATAATTCAGGAATTAAAGGAGTAGGTGAGTGTACAATGTAACGAAGGTGCAATATTCTTTTTTTCAGGATACAAAATAATAAAAAACATGATGAATGTGTAAATTAATAATTCACACAAAACAACAAATATTGTTCTCCAGCATTATGATCAGACATTCTGCTATCCGTCATCAAAGTTAGAAGTGCAGTGTCTAGGAATTTTCCGTAGACTTCATAATGAACAACCTTATCATACCATCTTCTCCTAGAGAAACTTCACTTGACCTCCTCTAAATCTAAAATAACAAAATAAAAACAACAAACAAACAAACACATAAACAAAAAAGACTGATAATCATGTGTTTATAGTTGTCTGGGTTTCATACACACTGTAGAGTAGATAGAAACCTAACCTCCGCCTCCCCAAGATGGAACCTCCCTTCCTCAGAATTTTGAAAGTTAATAATTATAGTAATTAGATTACAGTGAGTTGTAACATCATGCTGTGATTGATTAAATGTTGATCAGTATGAATACTCTCATGTAGCAGAGTTTGATACAGAAAAATGGAGGGGGAAACCGAAAAATTTCCCTCTCAAACAGAGTTCTTCCCCCCCTCCCCTCCCCAACTATAGCCGTTCTTCTCCATGTATTCAGTGTTGGACGTAGGAACAGGAATTGGGCAAGGGGAAGGAGGGGTGTCAGTGTTTGAGGGTGGTGCTACACAGATTTAGATGTGTACACATGCTGTAAATTACAAACGGATACAAACGGATAAACAAAAAAAAAAATCATATCAAATCGACTCATAAATCATATATCTTATTTTCTCTTTCTGGAGTGGGGGAGGGGGGATGGGGAGTTGAGGGAAAAGTGGGGGGAAGACATGTGCATCAAAGTAAAAATGGTTTAAATTGGTTGTGCTTCAAGAACTACACGTGGGCACATTGGAGCATTCATCATGCAGCGTTCAGTATGGGAGAATATTGAATGCTCGTGTGATTAAGAAATTCTTATACTCAGTAATTACTATACCCACTTTCATAACAAAATGTGGACATATATTTAGCATGTGGGTATTCAGGGGTTCATTTAGGGGGGCCAGGGTGGTGCTCGCCCGCTCCCCTCCCTTGAAGGCGTTTCGTCCCACCTTGAAATATTTTAAACTTTCGTAAGCAAAAAAGCAAAGTTAAAATGTGAATGATGAAGATTGTAAATGATTAAATCACAAGTCCTCTACTATCTTAATTATGTACAAAAGTTATGACCCCTAAGATAGCAAAAGCTCAGTCTTGCCCCCCCTCCCCCTCCCTAGATTAATTCCAAAATGAACCCCTGAGTATTGGGGATTGGAGGGGGAGGACAGAAGTTAAACCAACAAACACATCCATCTCTTTATGGTTATGGTAACCAGTAGAACCATCATGAACGGCAAAAGTCATCTACTAGGCAGCTATAAGGATACTCAGCCCACTATGGTTGGAAACAACCAACCTCTCTGTATTCTAATGTGTTTATATATGAGATTAAACAATTACAATATATATGAGTTCACTCAATTATGGTGTACATTGTGTAATAAAGTGCTTTAATTAGAGAAAACACCTATCACATAATTGTTATAGTTCACAGTCACACATATCTTAATGATATTCTGTGAGATATCTACTCCATACTGCACTCCATTAGAGTTAGCTCATTAAACCTTATTACTAATAAGCTTCCACAATAATTACCAACTCTACAATTAAGCAAGTATGTGTGTGAAGTTAAAACTCCCTGTAAATGCATTTATAAAACCAGATCAAACGAAGTATATATTAGAGATGATACATGGCTTACAATTAGATTGTGCAATAAAGTGTGTTTTAGTTCACTGGCATAATGAAGCACCATAAGTGCGAACCTTCAGCGCTGTGGGACGACATCCCAACTAAATTGGTGGGGCCGCCCACATTCCAGGAACTATGAAATGAACATTATATGTTTGTGCTTGTTTTGGATTCAGTTACATGTATTTTCGGTTATGGGACTTAGTTAATTTTTAAAGTCATGTCACCTGTGTGTGTCTACATCTTGTTGTTCATTGTTGTGTTGTCCGGGCTGTGCATATAAGACTTCGTGTTTTGTGTGTGCAGTCAGTCAGTTCTCAGCTGCCATTTGTGCCATCTGATCTCGTTAGATTAAACTAGTATAATCCTGAGTCCACCTTTCGAGGGGGGGCTGTCGAGGGGAAGGCATACTGATTCTGGTGGCAGCAGCTTAATTGCTGTCACCATTGTGTGAGCCTGAAGGAGGAACTCATGAGCTTCACTGAGGGAGGCCCACAAGCGCCACTATACACTAGCAAGCTATTTACAAAATCATCTCAGGACCAAATGAATGATTTATTGGCTATTCTAATTAGGTATCAATATAGCTTGAGCAATGAAAACAGTATATGTAAAAGCTCTCTTCATAAGCGAAGAAGCTAAAAGCCAGAGACATTTACCAGTATCCATTTTCAATGTTAACCTAGAGCTACAAAATGTAACACTGAAGGTTAACAACCTATATATATATATATATATATATAATTGGCGAGCGAGCGAAGAGAGTGAGACACTATCAGGGTTAACACAATCGGGGATATTTGTTTGTTTGAAAATATGTGTGGACGTACGTATGTCATTTTGTATTTTGACCCTCGCAACTCCAATTCCAGCACTCGTTAACTTTACAGTACAAAGCCAAACCATGATGGACAGCAAGAAATTATTTGCTCAAGTAAGTATGACGTAATGATAGGGGGCAAAACCCACAAAAGCTAGTACTGATGCAGAGCTGACAGCTTCGTGTTTCTCAGCCTGAAATTTCAAAATGGCACCATAAAAGGTCTTAAATGGTTGTTTTGAATTAGCTCATACCTAAATTCACAATTAAGTGTAGTAATTGAGCATGACAGACAAACGGACAGAACACAAGTATTGTAATCCTTTTGCACACACGTGGTGAGCGCTAATAATGAAAGTTCCATGAGATATAGTATTAGGGGTGTGGTTGGGGGGGGGACGACGGAAGTTATTTAATAATCAAGTAAGTCACGAGGTTAAATTCTTGTGATAGAGATAAACTCATACAAGATGAACGAAGATTTAGGACCATTCATTGTGCTGTTTTTTTTTTTTTTTTTTGGGCTAATTGTTGAGAAAATGCGAAGCTTTCACCACCGCGTAGGTACCAGCTTTTGTGGGTTACGCCCCCTATAGCATCACGTCACAATCACATGAGCAAATAAAATTACCAAGTTCAACGAAGTTAAATTTCACGTTGAATATGTATACCGGTGAGTGTTTCTGGCTAGTTTAGCATCTTCTCTTATGAAGACAGTGTTTCTATGTACCATTATCATTGCTCGAGCTATATTGTTGCCTGATTAAAATAACTAATAAATATTGCTCGTTCTTTTGGTCTGAGATTATATTGAAATAGCTTGGTAGCTGTGGGGCCAGAAAATTCAGCGAGTGACTCCACCCAGAGGGCGGAGCCACAGAAGCAGATACCTAACAGAGAAGCAAGCAGGAGCAGGCTGAAGAGCCTGAAAGAACTTGTTAATATAATAGAACTCATTAGCAAGTAGTTAGAGAGTTTGTGTGTGGGTGTGTGTGTGGGGGGGGGAGGGGGGGAAACTAATTAGTGGTAGCTCTAAGAACATTCTTGTCCAAGTGTGTGTGTGTGTAGCGTTTATTAGAGTTTTGTTCTAGAAACTTCCTTTTGTAGGCGTGTCCTGGCCTGTACTATTTAAGGCCAGTCCACGCAAGGTCATAGGTCAAGTCTTTTCTATCCGTTTCTGTATTCTATGTCATAATACTTGCGTATTTGAATTAAAACTTAAATCACTTGACGCTTCAGGAGGTAGCTACCTAATCGTTCTATCTGGGAGTTGTGATAACTGGAACTAGTGGCAGCAAGTACCAAGGCAGCCCGGTTCCTGTTCCTACATAATCAAGCAGCCCGGAGCGCAGCCTCACAGTAGCGCTGAGGGTTCGCACCTTTGGTGCTTTATTATAATATGCAGTAATAATGCTAAAATCCTAAATTTTTGAATTCATTTTGTGTACTTGCTATAATTTATATACAGGCTGTTTAAAACAAAATACGTATATATATATAATATATGTGACAGTGCCTAGGAAAAGGGACCAATTACGTAAAATCAAAAATGTACAGTAGAGCCCAAACACCGACAAAAAAATTTTTTTTTGGTTTTCTTTTTATTGGCCCACAGGTATCTCCTACCCTTTAGCTACACTGACACCAAATTTGAGTGGCTGAAACCGTTGTTAAAGGTCCGAGCGCCCGGTTTAAACACAGTCACCTTTTACTCTCTATTTTGACCTTCCGTGCGTGCACAGAAATCCAACCCGCGAGTAATTGAAAATCGTGGGCGAATTCAATTTGTTGCCTAGCAACAAATTACCCCTACCTCTGATAATCGCGGGTAAATATTCTTATAAGTTTTTGTTAGCATTGCAGCAACAGAATAGAAATAGTAAATGTGAATAATCAAGCTATATAGGTTGATGTTGCTATTTATGGAGTCTTGTAGTTGGAGCCTGCAGACTTGGAGACTCCTGGGACTATTTTTGTGAAGACAATAGAAGAATCAGCAAGTCTCTGACTGGACAAAGGTTTCAGTGATGATGAGGACTTCTGTCACACTACAACAAGAGAAGGCAACACATTTTGAAAGTCCATCATTTTTGTTCATTGATTTAAAGAAATTCCTATTGTTCATTTGTTCCAAAACAGGCAACAAGCTGGCTGCAAGACAAATATAATCCTAAACTTAGCTAGCCAGTGAACTAACAAACCAAGCTAGTTGATCATTTCTAAAAGAGTGACTGTATTATAGTTACCATGACTTACTGTAACTATCAAACTGTTGGAAACAGAAAAAAAAAAAAAAAAAAAAAGAAGCACAAAACGGCCTGCAAAATTATGTCTATACGCATCTAGTGCTATTTAAAGACATACCTGTCTAGTACTCTTACACAATGTAGGGTCTAAACTGAGTAAGGCCTCCCCCATCAATGAAGTAAGCGGCCCCAACTATAACTTACTGCCGTTCAGCTGATCGCCACCATTTTCCAAGCATAAGTAACAGTCTTACGTAACCCGTAACGCGGACTTCCGGTTAGATTACGGAATTCAACGTTAACTCCGCGAGAAATTGAATAAGAAGTTTTAATTGCAGTTTTCTCGAAATAACTGTGCTCAAGATGGTCAGATTGCCGCTCGTATATTTAGTGAACCAAGGAGCGCCTGCCTATAAACTTGATATCAAAATACTCCATAAGAAGTGCTCTACACAGTGGTATGAATAACTCATTTTTCATTTTTTTACGGAAATGGTCCCTTTTCCTAGGCACTGTCACATATATATATATATATATATATATATATATATGTGTGTGTATATATACTAATAATAGGAACTTTTCTCATTCTAACAGCACATGTTAATTAAAACTTAACCCAACGTTTCGACTTCTTGCCGAAGTCCTCTTCAGGGGTCAACTGAAGTTGAACTCTCCGTGGTGATATATTAAACACAATGTAAGCAGCAAGATTACTGGAGGGTATGCTTACTGTTTAATATATACTGAACGGTGATTTGCAGGCAGCACAACCAGCATCCTGGAAGCTCTAAACCCATGTCTCTGTTAAACTTGTTGTTGTCAGGTTGTTATGGACTCTTCACTCTATACCATATGAATATTGTGATGCATACACTTTACCTCACTGCTATGTAATTCACCCTCATTTCTTTCTTTCTAATCCTATCCATACATCAATCTATATATTCCCAGTTGTGTACATCTTGCCTAATTCATTGCATATAAACCCTTTACCTCACGCATGCGTGAATGGATTGTGAACAGACTATATCATTGTCAGCCACTCCCCTCTCAGTTCAGATTTCCCATGTGTTCAATAAGTTACAACAAGACTTGAGAGTGTATGGGATTTCCCTAGTGGCAGTGACTCTGGAGGGAGGAAAGTGGCCAGAGCTGAGACACCTGCGCTGCTCTACTCCGTTCTACTCCTACCCGTGGGTCGAGGCTACTGAACTCAGGTGGCATCTGTATCTGTAGAGCTTCCTTGATCTTTAACTCACGATTCTTACTAGCTCTGTCTACAACTCCTACCTCTTCCCCTTTAAGTCAATCTCCTCACTTCACTAAGACTAACTGCGACTCATAAGACCAGCACAGCCACACAACTTCTCGAGGGGTCCATGTTGTTATCCCAGATTTGGTAATGGTCATCAAAATTTAGAAAATATAACTTGATAGTGTTAAGCTAGCCAAATTTCCCATTGTTGCCACAACATCAATCACGAAACATAACACAAAGTGTAATGTTACGTGTGTGCATAGGCAACAAAAAAGCAGAGGATCAGTGCATGTACTTCATTATAAAAAATGTGAAACGTCACATAAGTAGGAAAATAAGTCAAGAGCACATTAACAGTATGGAAGAAGGGGAAAAGCCTCATGGAAAAGGTGGGCTATATAAAGAGTAAGAAAGAGAGTACTGTTAGCCATTGATACAGCTAAATTCTACTGCACAGGATATACAGCGTAAAGTCAGAGTACAGCTAGATACTATCCTGAGTGGTCATTTTCAATCAAGAAGCACTTTGGCACATATGTACACATGAACATTATCAGATATATTTCTTGCACAAGAACAGCTACAAACCCTGAATATGTGTCACCTACAATCACTATTGGAATGTCAGACAACTTACAGTCATAAAATTCATATAAGTTTAACCACTCAAGCTACAGTATTATGAAATCATCAAAATAAAACTTGAGCTTTGATTTTATTACATGTATACCCTTATAAACGCTCACCTACATGATAACATAGGAACCATGATAGTGTACGAGTGTGTATACATGTATGTATGTATGTATGTGTGTGTATGTATATACGTGTGTATGATATGTATGTATGTATGTATAGAGCTGGGCGATATACCGGTATTATCGTTGGACCGCGATAAAAAACTGATATTGCCTTTTTTTCAGAAAACTGTTGGGGTCGTTAAACTAATGCATGAACTTCATGCGCACGACAGATTAAAGGAACAGCCATTTCGTGGTTTGCAAACATGTCCGTAATGCGGTACTAGCAAAGTTTTTAAAGTAGCTAGCAGTGGTTGCGAGTTAAAATTCTGTCTAAAGAAAGCCAACATAGTCTTGCCCCACGGACTAACTTTGTCTGGATAAAATTTACTTTAAATATTATTTATGAAATATCATATATCGCTCTATCGCGATAATGCAGGTAAGTATCATATCGCCTGTGATTATCCAATATTGCCCAGCTCTGTGTATGTAAGTATGTATACATGTATGTATGCGTGTATGTATGCATGTATGTATGCATGTATGTATGTAAGTATGTATGTATGCATGTACACTCAATTCCCTCTTAACCAGGCACCGTGGGACCCAAGGGTGTCTGTATCTCAGAAATGCCAGCTACAAGGGAAATTCGTAGTTTTCTCCAACATTATTCAATAAGTTTCAGGCTTTTTCCAAGCATTAAGTACAGTCCTCTTTCACATGGATTGCCCACCCTAATGCATGGATTGCCCACCCTAATGCATGGATTGCTCACCCTAATGCATGGATTCTTGCAACCCTTAGTAGGCTTCTCTACAATTTTTTGGAACCAGAAATAACCGGCTTGTGCTGACACAATTGGGTAATGGTGGTCAAATTAGCGAAATTGTGAGGCAAGAATTGATTAATTGAGTGGCTAACTTGTGCCCTGCCCTGTAAAGAGGCGTGCCTGTAATAGAGGTATTTGGATAAAATAGGATTGAGCGTACGTATGTATGTAATGTTTTAACAGTGCAGACCTGTGTATGTGTGTATGTAGATACAAACTAGTGTACTATGTGTTTTCATAAGCACTCTGAATAAGTCCACAATGAGTGCACCCTCGCTATTACAAATATATTATATATAAATTACTATATACACATACACACGCACACAATTTAGCGAGAGAGATATGGAGAAACTTAATATATTGAAGGGCCAAGTAGAAATAAACTGGCGGTTGAATCAGAATTCTACAGATCAGAAATATCTCATCAGGAGTGAATTTTAGCTCACTGGCCAAGGTTCGTAAGTACAAATCTTGTTGCTATTAAATACGTATGTAATGTATTAGCACTACATTTTTGAATTAATGCTAGTATGTGTCTCACTATCATCATCCCCTGCTCACTTTCTTTCAACAGTATCTTCGGCAGATTGTACAACATAAAGAGAGAGGGCCGAGTAAATGAATAGGGTACTACTTTCTATATACCACAAATTACACGGCCGGCTGACCAAAATAGCATTTCTCTTCTCAAATTTAATATTGAGAGGACATCATGTCTCACTTCTTATCAGAAGCCTGTATAGACATGTACTATTAAAAACAAATGGGTGCATTAATTTTTGAGTATGTGTGTGTGTTATTTGTGTATCGTGCTCGTAAAGTGACTAGAGCCCAAATTTTTCCATCGCACCCTATATATTTCAGGTTGTCTAACTGTGCATTAAATGAAAATATGTATGAGTTAGTCACTAGAGTATGTATATATATATAATTTACACTCAAACCTCTCTTATCCGGACAGTCTGGGACCAAGGGGTGTCCGTAACTAAGAAATGTCCGTAACTCAGAAATACTTAATTTATTCGGTGATGAACCGTGTATACAATTAATTATTTGATAATTGAATTAGTATATTACTTAAAATTAACAAAAACACCTGTAAATACATGAATCAATTTATTTAAAACATGAAGTGATTTTAGTTTGCTTCATAGATTTCAAGTAAGATGTGCAGGGTGTGTGTTGCCTTTGGACTCCAACCACTCCAAAGCAGTATCGAAAGCAGCACAATCTTGCGATGGAGTAACTGCATTTGAAGAAGCTTCATCTTCATTTTTGGACTCAGATTCTTCTCTCTCTTGCAAAACATCTTCTACAATTTCTTCATCATTCATGTCCAAATATCATTCCCTGTAGATTTTGGAACACCAAACTGTCCAGACACTGCCTCACTGACTTCCCTTTCTTAACTTCTGATATTATCTCCAGCTTTCTTTCTAGAGTTACAACGCTACGCTTGCGTTTAGTTACCGCGACCTTGCCTCCACCACCGCTGGTCGTTGAGTTCTTAGAAGAACTAGCAGCCGCACTGCCGTTCAAAGAGTTTTGAGAAGAACTAGCAGCGACGCCGCCGGTCAACGAGTTCTGAGAAGAACTAGCGGTAGATGCACTAACTGCCTGTTGATTTCCCTGCTCCATCTCCGCACACAATGCTACGATCAAATACACTCGAAGTGCCACACGCGAAATATTTTCCCGATTTTATTCGTTTAATTTGGTAGCTTTCCGACTACACTGACGATCCGTACGCAGTCAATAATTTTAGTTGGTGTCCGGTAGACAGAGGTGTCCGTAACTTAGACGAACGGATAAGAGAGGTTCGAGTGTACCTTGAATAAAAGGTAAAAAGCCTCTTTTCTTATTAGTGTAGGTTAAAGTTATTCAGGAGTTCCTCACCTCTTATATTGAAGTCCAAGAGTAGCTATTAGCACACTCTTCACGGAGGAACACCGAGTCTTCTTTTAATGATACTTTTGGACATGTGTTGACCCTGTGGAGTTGGGTTTCACCTCCTACTTCACAACCCTACATACAGAGAGTCACAAGTAAAATTAGCTTAAATACAGTTCAATTAAACTCAAGATCCTTAGATTGGAGTTTGTGCTCTGCATTATCACATTCCATAACACATTCATACATTAGATATTTTGTAGCCAGGCTACTTTAGTAGTGCATAAGTAGTTCAAAATTTATACCTTCATCAGGGTATATTATCAAGGGTAAAATTTCAAGGTCTAACATTTTCAAAATTTCAGGGAGCAATCAGTGTTGAATCAGCAATTTCCGTAAAAATATGGATGAATCAGTAAGGTGGGAGGCTCTGTTCTATGGACACTCCACATATGTTAAATTCCCTTCACTAGTGTTCACCTGTCCCAAACTCCGTTCCAGTGATGAACTCCACTCTGAAGTCAAATCTCTTCTCTCTCTCTCCCCCCCCCCTCCCCGCCCCCCCCTCCCCCTCGACATGTCGAGACAGAGGGGCACAATTTAGGTAAATTGATAGACCAACCAGAATGACAACAGGGCACCAAGTACTGTCAACACTATTTCTCATACAGTAAAGCTTAGTTAAAGAGACATCAACTGTTGAATATATTATTGTATATATTAATTTCAAAAGAAAAATGGCTTATAGTTTTCATTAAAAATTCCTCACCAGCAAGTACGATAGGGTTATGGTGCAACAATGAAGACCACAGAAATTTGATTCAGTGGCTAATGGGCTTATTAGAAACTTCAAAACAAAAATGAGAGAAGGGTACTAACATACTTGCCCTATGCTACTTGAGGCACTACTGAAGAAATACCAGTCTTTGAATTGACCAATACGGTTGTTCAGTTTTACACCGCTTTAGTCTAGTGCGGACAGCAACAGAGTACACTATAAGCGTACCGGTTGTGTTTTCACTCACCGGGATAAAAATCCATGAACGCCAGTAAGAGCAGAACCAGAAGAGGAGATACACAGGCGTATTATCACTCTTGCTGTAGAGAACTTCTGTGGTATTAGCAACCCTTTACCATTTCTGATCTGGTGTTTTAAAATTAAACCCTTTACCAATTTCGAGTTTGAAACCTAGCACTATCGACCTTTTACCTCAGTAATCAGGAGTGTTAGAAGAGGTGGTGGTAAAGGGTATCAACACAATATGCGTGCCGTACACGCGGTGGTGGGCACAGTGAAGATTAAGCTAATTTCTGCCTTGTGTGATCTTACTAGACTGATTTACAGGCTGCGACAGCAAGTAGAGAGCGCGGTGTTGTTCAATTTTATTGAGTAAGTATGAAAACGCTAATTAGTGATATCTAGGTGATTCTTTAAGTGTTATTGGATCTGTGGATGTAGGATTGTAATTTGTACAAGTCATTGATCACCAATACTAGTGTTTGAAGTATTACCGTTGAGTTCATTACCTTGTTTCTTTGTTAATGCAGGAATGAACTAAAGAGGTTGCAGAGATGAACTTGAGATATTGCAGAGATGGAGCCAAAGTTCAGGAACTGTTGTCTGATGCATCATTTTTTTCATTTATTTGTACATGGTCATAATTATTTATTCATATTCTGGTAACAATGGATACATTTTGAAGGTACAGGATTTGTGTAGAACAGGTTGCACAAAAAGTGCAGTTTAACTTCAGGATTGCTGCAGGAAAGGTGTGTGAAGAATAGTTGCTTTGTGTAGGAAAGGTGCATAAAAAGTGCAGTTTTTGAGTACAGGAAATCTAAAGGAAAGCTGCACATTTTCGCACAGACAGCTACCTAGAATGTACAGGAATAGTTCAGTTTTAATTCAGGAAATATGAAGGAAATGTGATATGATATATGCAGTACAAACCATATGGCATGTAAAGGAAATAGTGCAGTTTATGTCAAGGATATGTTCAGGAAATAGTGAAGGAAAGTACGCCCTATACAGTACCAGGAATGGTTACCACCAGCTCATCTGTCCTGAAGTTGGAAATGTGAAGGACATGTGATCTGTGAGATAAAGATCATTGACCCACAAGGGTCAATTTTCAGAATTTGACACTGTCATGCAGGAATATTTGCATCTTGGCCACGCCGAGAAGGTGCCAAGCAAAGACATGGAGAAAGATCCTGCCGAGGTATTTTATTTGCCCATGCATGCAATATACAAAGCCACAGCAGCACTACGAAGATCAGAGCCGTTTTCGATGCTTCTGCAAAGTCTTCGTCCGGCATCTCATTGAACGACACTCTGATGGTTGGGCCCACAGTTCATCTTCCCCTCATTGATGTGCTTCTGTACTTCAGATTACATCGCATTTCCCTTATCGCTGACGTCAGCAAAATGTACAGAGCCATCGAACTTGATGGAGCTGACCGCGACCTACATCGCTTTGTCTGGAGATCCAAGCCTGATGACCTTCTGCAAGACTATAGAATGACCAGGGTGACATTCGGTATTCGGCATCGTCTTTCGCTGCGAACATGGCAGTTAGACAGAATTCCATGGACTTTGCCCAAGACTTCCCACTGGCTGCTCGAGCAGTAGAGAAGTCATTCTACGTGGATGATGGTCTCACAGGTGCCGACGACATCAAGACTGCCATTTCATTGCGCAATCAGCTGCAGGGTCTGTTTGCTTGTGGTGACTTTCTGCTGCGCAAGTGGAACTCAAATGAAGTCTCTGTGCTTCAAGATGTCACACCCGAGTTGCGCGAGTGTAGAGATGTGCACTCCATCGCTGACACAAACTACTACACAAAGACGCTTGGTCTGGAGTGGAACACAGTCACTGACCAGTTTCATTTGACGGTCTCGGATCTTCCTGCCACCGAGGTAGTGACCAAGCGCATTCTTGTCTGTGACATCGCCAAGGTTTTCGATGTCCTTGGCTGGTTTTCCCCCGCTACCATTCGTGTGAAGATCCTTCTTCAGCGACTCTGGGAGCAAAGGGTGGATTGAGATGACTCGGTACCGGAGATGATTGAAGACGATTGGAGACGCTGGCGATCAGAACTCCCTCATTTCTCCACCAAGGGCATCCCATGCTGTTACTTCCCCAAGGAAGCAACTACTTGTTCTGTCCAACTTCACGGCTTCAGTGATGCCTCCGAGAATGCCTATGCGGGAGTTGTCTACCTGCGAGTCTGTGATCCCTCTGGAAACGTACATCTCACATTGGTTACTTCGAAGACCAAAGTTGCGCCCATAAAGCAATTGTCTATCCCACGACTGGAGCTGTGTGGTGCACATGTCCTTGCTAAACTCTTCTCCCATGTCCAGAAGGTCCTCCAGCTGCCACTGTCCGACACCTTTGCATGGATGGACGGCACCATTGTGCTTAGCTGGCTCTCAGGAAACCCACGCAGGTTCAAAACCTATGTCGCAAATTGAGTATCACTGACCATCGACAAACTACCACCAGACCGGTGGAACCACGTAGCGGGTGTTGAAAACCCAACCGACTGTGCGTCCAGAAGTCTGTTTCCTTTGGAGCTACTTGACCATAGTCTTTGGTGGGAAGGACCTCCATGGCTGCACCTGCCACCTTCAAGTTGGCCAGAGCCACCTGACTGCTCAGTGGAGACTCACTTCGAGGAGGTGAAGGAGACTTGCCTTATCACGGCAATGGAAGTTCAGCAGCCCATCATCCCTCTCACTTGCTACACAACCTTTGTTCAGCTACAACGCGTCACTTCATGGGTTGTTTCGATTTCTCGACAATTGCCGTCTCTCCAGCCACAGAAGCTGTGAGCGCCCTCTATCCCCAAGCCTTTCCGTCTCGGAATTGACCACAGCCGAACGCTACTGGATTTCGCTCTCTCAGTATGACCAATTCGCAACAGAAGTGTCTTTTCTGAAAGCCAAGAAACCCCTCCCCAGCAGCAGCTGTTTGTTACCATTGCATCCCTTCCTTGACTCCAACGACATTCTACGTGTTGGTGGTCGAGAGAGAAACTCAAGCCTCTCCTATTCTCGTTGTCACCCAGTGATCTTGCACGGAAAGCATCCGATTTCCAAGCTCATCATCCGCTCCGAGCATCTTCGTTTGCTTCACGCGGGGCCTACTCTGTTGTTGGCTTCCATCAGTCGCAGATTTCATGTGGTCTATCTTAGGAAGATAGTCCAATCCATCACACGTCAGTGCGTGACATGCCGGCATCAGACTGTGAGACCCCAGCAAAAGATGATGGGGCAGCTTCCTCTGGAGCGGGTGACACCTGGACCAGTCTTCGAGAAAGTTGGAGTGGACTACGCCGGTCCCTTTCTTATCAAGTATGGCATGGTCGCAAGCCAACTATTGTCAAAGCATACATGTGCATTTTTGTTTCTCTCACTGTGAAGGCAGTCCATGTGGAAGTCGTATCTGACCTGACATCAGAAGCATTCATCACAACTTTGCGGCACTTCATTGCTCGCAGGGGATACCCATCCCTCATCTGGAGCGACAATGGCACCAATTTTGTCGGTGCTAACCGCCAGCTCAAGGAGTTCTATGACTTCCTGGCCCAACAGAAGACAGACGGCGTCATCTCAGAGTTCTGCACTGCAAAGAACGTGGAATGGCATTTCATTCAAGAGCATGGTCCCAACTTTGGTGGATTGTGGGAAGCGGCTGTTAAGAGTGCTAAGACTCACCTCAAACGCATCATGGGATTCATCAAATTCACGTTTGAAGAACTCACAACGGTTCTGGCTCAGGTGGAAGCGTGTTTGAACAGCAGACTCTTGGTGTCCACCAGTACACCTGATGATGATGGAATCAAGGTTCTCACTCCTGGACACTTCCTAATTGGTCAACCTCTCTGCGCTCTTCCTGACCCTCCCTTTTCCTTTCGCTCGACATCACTTCTCCGACGTTGGGATTTGTGTCAGAACCTCGTTCGGCATTTCTGGCAAAGATGGTCTAGCAAATATCTCACGACGTTGAACAAGTTCAACAAATGGCATCATCCTTCAAGAAATCTCACTGTTGGAGACATTGTCATCTTGAAGGAGGACTCGCTCGTACCTACTAGTGGCCTCTGGCAAAAATCATTGAAGTACACCCCGGGAAAGACGGACTTGTACGTGTGGCAACCGTGAAGTCAGCCAACGGAACGTACAAGTGACCAGTGAGCAAGATTGCTCTACTCTTGCCTCACACAGAACAGTGAGCATTTCCTCATATAACATTCCCCTTTTCTTTTTCTTTTTTTTTCTTCTTTTTTTCGTTTATGGCTCATTTTTGTTTAACACCGTGCGGTCTTGGCCGGCGGGATGCTGGATTGTATAACTCTCATTTGGTAATGGTCATCATTTGGTAATAGTCATTTTTTCTTGGTAATGGTCGTCATTTGCCATTTACTATATTGATTGATTGAACCATTTTGACTAGTGCAAGTGTATACTAGCTAAATCCGTTTGAATCGGGTTCCATCTCTAACACATGTTCACTGTGTGAATAGTCTAGCTTTAAGAGGGTTAACAAAAAAATTACAAATAAAACTTGAGCGGCTATCTAAGCTATCTAGCTATACTAGGAAACTCTTCTTTTAATTTTGAGGCGTCAGGAGTATATCTGTTTCATGATCAGTACTAGGTGAACTATCTGCTGCACTTGTTATAGTAGATGTTCCTTCTTCAGTAGTGGAACTACCCGTAGTTAAATCATGTGTCTTGGCTTGAGTCGATGGCCTTTCTTCCTTCTTGGTCCTGTCATATAAACTGAAATGGACCTCTGCATCTGTCTTACCCATGGAAGTTTTAAATATGCTATTGCTTAGGACAATGGAGTCATTTTTGTCCTGACTCAGAGCTGAAGGTGGCCATGTAGGTGAGCTGCTCTGCCGCAGCAGTCTCGCTCTCTGCTTACGTTCGCTAAAACTGTCAGAGTAAAAATAGTTATAATCATCTCAAAAAGGAGTCACATGACTCACTGTCTCTTTGAAGGGACATATGGATGGAATTGAGATAGTCTTGCAGCATCCTTAGATCCTATTTTGATAGGAAATATTGTAAGAAGCAGACAGTTTTCCTTGAGTTTAGTGCGCGTTATTTTGTTCAGAGATAAAGACACTGAAAAGAAGTTCACATATCATAGTAAAATGTAGTTTTGTGCAGTTCAACCTTTTCTTACATGTGGATATGTAGGCTTCCTTTTCAACTGGACCAACTACCACAAAGTCCATTTTATCTGTCATATCCTTTAGTGCAGATCCAAACTACAGATTCAAGTAACATATGAAAATAATAATAATAGCTAGCTAAATCTTGAGTATTTTAATTTTACTACAAAAAATGTAGTAGATTGTTTAGTCTATCTATTCTTCTTACTTATCATAGTTATGTTGAGATGCATGTAATATTAATGTGCACTATTTAGGATTATTCACATATTGACTAACCGTGAGATTCAGCATAGCTACCAGCTTTAATTCAGTCACTACAAGTATGCACTTACATCATTAGACTTCTCATATTCAGATGACAGAATATCTTCAGGATAATTAATATGGTAGATCTCGGAGGAGTACTTCTTGATAAAGAAAAACCTCTCGCTGTCATTTTTCTTTTTGAAGTAAGGATTAAAATTTAGCAAATAGACCTGTATCACAGAGTTGGTAGCTGTATTATTTGTAGAACGACATTTTCTACAAGGTGGATATTATTTCATGTGTAATCCAGCTAACTTGTCTGCCAGTTGTTGTTGTGTTCACAGTCAGTAATTGATGGGGGGTGGATTCTAGGGCAGGATTAACTTAAGCTGGGATAGATTATCCTCACTAGCCATTTCATGTCTGCTAATAAGATGTCATAGAACTATAGCTACTTTTTGTAAAATAAATGAACTTTATCTGTTTGCAATTACTTATTGTAACAATGTAATAACTCATTAGATACCATTTGGCGCATAGCTAGTGCTGTGATAATAAATTCATATAAATGCTTGGAATATTGTATTGAGCACTTCAAGTAGCTATATCATCAGCTAATAAAAAAAAAACATAAAACAACCACTAATTCTGCAGAAAAAAAATCAACTGCTAATTCTGCAGAAAAACTAAAACTAGTTTGTAAATCTTTAACTGCTAACTGTTATTAATAATGCTGCAGCATACATGAAGTGCTCAACACTTCTACTTGTATGGGTAGCATATTGTTATTATCCTCTACCACTTGGTTTAGTAATATTATCACTCCGCTCATTTTCTCACTCACTTTTTCTTGACAGCTCAGCTTTAATTCACACATACCACCATTGTTGCCATTTATTAGTGACAAGTGGAATGATAACACTTTACCGACTAATTTTGACAACTCTTTACTGACCTGGCTCAACTCATGAATATTCATGAATACACTCACCATCATTGTGGTCACTGACTGACAAGCATATTACATGTAGATTTTTTTCCAGCCTTACAATATCATATACCATGCTTCCAAGATTCTCATGTATTAGTGGCTATTTAATTAATAATAGCTTGTGCTGTCAATCACATGCCAGGTGAACGAAATTATACAATGTTCAGAATAACCATGATGTCAGAATGCATCAAACAAAACATCAGATGCATTATTATTATTTAACAAATTATGACGTAGTCAAATATAATTATTATTATATCAAACAATGTCTATTTGGCTAAATTAGTTCCTAACAACTTGCAACAGATATTTGTGTTAGACTCACTGAATTCCACAATTTATATAGGCTAGATGAAACCATTTGTGGGTGTGTGGGGATGGCGAGGGGGTAAATGGAAATTTAAACAGCAAAGTCAATTTTATAACAACTTTATGATTAAATATGAAAATTTAATTTGGTTTCGATTTCAATTTGAAGGATCATTGGGCCATTTTATAAACTGTTTTCTTGTGATTAAATGAACATTCTATTCACTTAGCTATTTCCCGACGGCTTGGTCAATGAGCTATTCCCACAAACTAGTCAATATGCTATTCCCAACAGCATCACAATTACCTGTGGAAAGAATTAGAATATATTTGTACAGATCCTCTGGCTATAATGTGCACTTGGAAAGGAAGAACTGAGTTCACATGTGGTGGCTGGATAAGTTTAGTGTCAGTAACAAACTACACACATTAACACATAATATTGTCTTCTAAATATCCTTTTCTCCGAAACCTCACATTCCCTTCCCTGACTAGGGACTTGTTCACCGCAGCCTCATTGTGACTCATATAACTTATAGTGTTTTCCATAATATATATGGCTGCTGAAAGTAAAGTGAGTTTTCATGGAGAAGTATATTGTAGAGAGATTCTTTCATGTAGTATTATGATTCTTTGTTTGGCATCAAAAAGTTTTTATAAAACTACAAGTTCTTTTGATCCCATAAGACTTCCTCAGTTGTATGATGTGAAAAACAAGTCTTCAGTTACACACAACCTAATTATATTGCTCATTTCATTGCTGCATAAAAATCATTCACTTAGTTTACTCTGCGGATACACGTGCAAATGATAGTGAACTTATTGCTTGAGTGGCAGCAGCTATTTTGAAATAACTAGTGGAGGATACATGAAACACAGTATTATAATACTATCATCAAATTGTCTTACCCTGTTAAACACTCTAGCCAGAGCATTAGGGATTCCTAATGAAGTAGATCCAAATGTAACAAACAAAGCGGCACTGCGGCAAGAAGCCAGAGAAGCAAATCCCAACACAGCTCCTCTGATTGATTGTGGCATCACCTACAACAAAATATTACATCTGAGACTCGGCAGTCAGTATAGCAGTCTCAATGTTACCTCAATTTGTCACTTGTAGTGGCTATTGTAACGACTAGCTTTTTTGTGTTTTTTTAATCGCTTGCTATCATGTATTTCTTGTTGTTGAATTTTGTGTGATTTGTGCATAATAGCTATTAATACACAAATCACACAAGATATAATAGAACTTCAACAACAAGAAATACCTGATAGCAAGCGATTAAATACAAAATAAACCATAACATTTCTATGTGGCAAAAGGTACTAGGCCCTGTTCAGTACATAATATATATATATATTATATATACTATAGAGACATATTAGCACAAAAACAGTGTTATTTATATGTTCAGGCCACACCCTGAATGATGACTGTCTGGTTATGACTATGACTGCCCCTCCCTTTGTTTTCGTCACCTCTTTATTATATCACTTCACACTCATTGACTATCAGACTAAACACTTATTCACACCTGGGCCCATAGCCTGGCCTATAAAAGGGTCAGGTTAGGGCCCTCAGTTCAGTTGCTGTTACTATTGTTTAAACATAATTCCTTTTTGTTTAGTGGGTGACTGTAGTTGAGCACTTAGCTAGGTTGGGTTGACTTCACAGTGCATTTTCCTGTGCCTAACCTCTCAATTATTGTTCATTCCAAGCACGTCTAATCAATATATGTGACAGGCTCTGCAAAATCCAGGAATTTGCTTAAAAAATTGAAAATCCTGATACCTATTGAAAATTACTCAACTTGAACCATATAGCATAATGTACACAGGATTTTTACTATGGACATTCAAATGTGAGTAAAAATGGAGTGGGTTGCTGGTGTGCCACTTACTAAGAAGAATAGGCTTTTCTAAAGTACGGTAAGAATCACTTGAACAATAGTGAGTAGCTAATTAACCAAGGGTTCCATTATTTGTAGTAACTAACCTTTCGAGTAACCAGAAAACCCTGAAAATTTTGCTATTGCTCACACGGGATTCCCACACATCCCACGCTTTATGTATTGCTAATTTCCATATAAGCTGAGAAGAAATAAAATGTTTAAACAACAAGACTTTTCTTTCAATAGTGCACTTGATATGATACAAACTTTTTAAGCTTTGAAATTTGGCATAATGATTAGGTTTAAAGATTACAATAAGAACTCCGGTAGGAAAATTATGAAATAAAGCAAGCATCTCTTGGGCGGATTCTAAGGACCTTGTTTATATTCTCATTGTATATAATATATATATATATAATTATATATAGTATATATATATAATATATATGTGACAGGCTCTGCAAAAACCAGGAATTTGGCACAAGTGTCAAAGCTGTAAAACAGTAAAAATGCTGACTGTGGTCAAATTTGCTGAATTTTTGAATTTTTCACTTATTATTAAGTACATTAATTGTTCTTGGGGTAAGTACATCCATCTTAGCTAATTGAATGTAGTTGATATTTTCAAAGTCTTTGCCAAGTTTATTAGCCTGTTATAGAAAAAACCATAATCCCGTAACTATTAACTATTGAAGTTAAATTGACAACGTGCACTGGAGTATTTATTTTAACTATATTTTACCTATTATAGAAACATAATTATGCTAGTTGTGACTCATTTTCTTTTGTGTTCTCATTATACTTTTGCCCAAGTATTCTCTTACCAAAGTGTCTTCAACTCCAAGTGGCGTTGGAGCAGCATTAAAGACACCTAATTGTCCAGTCTCTTTAGGGAATCTCCACATCACGTCTTTGTCTGATGTATTGTCATTAATGATATCTGTAATAAAACATACTGAACATGCAATAGTCCTTTGGCAGAGTCTTCTTAAGTGAGTGCCAAGTATATCAGGACTTATAACTCCTTTGTTAATTTGACTACCAAAATTAAACTTTACTTTGGTCTAGCTCACTGAAGAACCAATTTACTCTTGGCAGAGGAAGTGTGTGTGTTAATGCCAAGTCTTTCTCTCTTTATACCTTCAATGAGAGGCTCAGCAAAAGATAGTGACTGAATAGAAACACATCAAAAACATGTTTACAGAATTTGTGGGCTACATAAGTTCGACAAAATTCTCAAGACTCTACTGGAAGGTTGCTGAATTGGAAGCCCATCAAAACATCTTTACCGCATTGTTGGGGCTACATCAGACCATGTTGCCAACATCTGTGGAGACATGAGGGCATGTAAGCCATTACTTCTTCTCTCACATGTGCTGGTAGTTGTGTGTTAAAAGTGCTGAACTGGCTTTTGCTGACTATGGTCCTTGTGAGAGTTCAGACTAGCGTTGGCTGATGGATTGAGTATCAGTTCTATGCCATAGTATGCAAAGACAACAACAACTTCTCCATGTGCTTATTATTTTAACAGGATAGACTTTGTAAACTTGAACACTACCGACTCAATAACTAAGTTGGAATTAAGCAGTAGGTGAATTTAAGTATCAGAGGTATACCTAATGAATGTTCAATGAGCTATGCTGTGCCATGTTTTAAATGAATGTTCAATGAGCCATGCTGTGCCATGTTTTAAATGAATGTTCAATGAGCCATGCTGTGCCATGTTTTAAATGAATGTTCAATGAGCCACGCTGTGCCATGTTTTAAATGAATGTTCAATGAGCCATGCTGTGCCATGTTTTAAATGAAAGTTCAATGAGCCATGCTGTGCCATGTTTTTTAAATGAATGTTCAATGAGCCATGCTGTGCCATGTTTTAAATGAATGTTCAATGAGCCACGCTGTGCCATGTTTTAAATGAATGTTCAATGAGCCATGCTGTGCCATGTTTTAAATGAATGTTCAATGAGCCATGCTGTGCCATGTTTTAAATGAATGTTCAATGAGCCATGCTGTGCCATGTTTTAAATGAATGTTCAATGAGCCACGCTGTGCCATGTTTTAAATGAATGTTCAATGAGCCATGCTGTGCCATGTTTTAAATGAATGTTCAATGAGCCATGCTGTGCCATGTTTTAAATGAATGTTCAATGAGCCACGCTGTGCCATGTTTTAAATGAATGTTCAATGAGCCATGCTGTGCCATGTTTTAAATGAATGTTCAATGAGCCATGCTGTGCCATGTTTTAAATGAATGTTCAATGAGCCATGCTGTGCCATGTTTTAAATGAATGTTCAATGAGCCATGCTGTGCCATGTTTTAAATGAATGTTCAATGAGCCACGCTGTGCCATGTTTTAAATGAATGTTCAATGAGCCATGCTGTGCCATGTTTTAAATGAATGTTCAATGAGCCATGCTGTGCCATGTTTTAAATGAATGTTCAATGAGCCATGCTGTGCCATGTTTTAAATGAATGTTCAATGAGCCATGCTGTGCCATGTTTTAAATGAATGTTCAATGAGCCACGCTGTGCCATGTTTTAAATGAATGTTCAATGAGCCATGCTGTGCCATGTTTTAAATGAATGTTCAATGAGCCACGCTGTGCCATGTTTTAAATGAATGTTCAATGAGCCATGCTGTGCCATGTTTTAAATGAATGTTCAATGAGCCATGCTGTGCCATGTTTTAAATGAATGTTCAATGAGCCACGCTGTGCCATGTTTTAAATGAATGTTCAATGAGCCATGCTGTGCCATGTTTTAAATGAATGTTCAATGAGCCATGCTGTGCCATGTTTTAAATGAATGTTCAATGAGCCATGCTGTGCCATGTTTGGTGACTATAATTTCTCTGGACCAAGTTTTTTCAATGTCATCACAATTACTGATCGTTGCCATTTGTGACTTTGAGAGGGAAAAAAAAGAGCAGCAATAGCAACTACAAAAAAACTTTTTCATAATCAAACATCTCAAGTAAACTCAAATTGAATCTAGTTATTGGCTAATGTGTCAGCATTGAGTAAGTCTTACAAAAAAACTAGAAAAAAGGCACACACACACACTAAAAATAACCACATACTTGAGTAGCTACAATGTACTATATATATATATATATAGTATATAAATAATAATAATAATAACTAGGGCATGCTTGTACAGTGCATTAATGGTGAGCGAATCAGCCTAGCTAGTCATAGTTCACTGACTACGGTTATTATATTAACACTTTTAAGCTTATAAATTATAGTCATGAAAACTTAAGTAAGATGCCTCCAGCACTATCTCATTTATCAAGGATATTTTCATTTTATAATTTGAAGCTCTGATAAGCTCTCAGCTACTGAAACCTACTAGTGTTTTTTTGTGACTTATATGGCGCAGCTTAGCTATTCAGTGACATAACAACCACTCACTGTAGCAATTCTAGTGAACTAATCTGACACTAATGCTAAAATAAGATTGATCTACGACTAGTATTGAATATTGCCTAGGATAAGCACAAAAATATTGTCTAGGAGCAAAGACACTGTCCATGCTACTAAAAAAGGGACCACACACCATCCAATATACATATACTTAATTTCAACTTTGTCTTGCTCATTCTGCTTAATCACCATTACATGTCAAAATGACATAATGACATTGTGTTAAATAATCATCACTAGATAACTACTAGTCAAGATAACATTCAGATAACACATCATTATGTTATCTCAACCTTATGGTACTGCTTACATACCTGTAGCCAGGGAGGATTCGGGGGGGGGGTTTGGTCGAACCCCCTTTTGAGTGACCGGAAGTAAAGTATTTAGCCACACCTACCTCACATTTCACTTATGGTATGTCGACTGGTGGTCGATCGTGTCTAAATCGCAATAGAATATTCTGCTATTTATATAGACTTCATACTCACTCTAAATGTGGACGGCCTAGTCTGATTCCAAGCTTTCAAATAAACATTGAGCTCCTTGACTACAAAACATCGCTCTCGTTATGGCACTGATAAAGCAAGCTACGCTACATTTATTCTTTTTGTGGTTGCCGTAATGTACTTATTTAGATAACTTATAGTGCGAAAGGCCTATTAATGGTTCACTGTTTGTGTACAACTCACGGTAGTGGTTAGAAGCCTGGTTACACGAGACCGGTATAGCATTAGCAGTTTACCGCTTATTGCTGATAGTCAGCAGTGTTCAATGAATTTATTAATAGAACACATAGAACGTCAGACAAATTATTAGTTTTGGCATATTTTCCCCCTTCTTTTTCGCTTTTTAAAGAATAAACGAAGAAAACAAAGTAGGTGTGGCTTTCTTGCGTTTCTATGAAATCCGAACCCCTGTGCAAACTCCTGGCTACAGGCCTGTGCTTTCTTGATCACAATTGTTAGTTTAATTATGAGTACCTATTGGGTTACTACTTGAATTACAATATACTAGCTATCTATCCCTAACAAACCTCCTGTCTTCATGTCCTTAGTTCTTTGCTGAACTCGATGTAAATTGACTAATCTCTGATCGTGGTCATTCAAATCTTTAATCTTTAACAAGATCTGCATCTCTCGAAGTACAAAACCAAGGCCACTGTCTGTGCGAAACAGTTTCAGCATTAGGAAGTCCAAGTTGGTACGGACATGAGGTCCAGACCCACAAAGTGGGATATTTTCTAAAACTATCTGGATCAGTTTTCTCAATGGACTGTGAATATTCCTCAATGCTAAAGAATCAAACAAGTGATAGCGGGGGGAAATGCAGGACTCAAATGAGAATTTTGCCACCTGATCTGTGCCCAGGGCTGTTGAGTGAGAAGACATACACCAAATGAGAGACCACAGGTAAGCTAAGACAAGGATGGTCAGAAGAACCAGGTCAGCTAAACGAAGTATGGCAAACAACCGGATTGATTTGAAGACGCAAGTCACTTGCACCTCAAGAGGCCAAAGTGGATTATTAGCTTGTAAAGAACTGTTAGAAAAGTTCAGTGGACAGAGAAAGACTTCATTGAAATTGTTAAAGAAGAATACAGCTATAATGAAGCCAGCAATGCTAATAACTAACTGCACGACAAGTTTTAGGAGATATGAAGTATACATCCAGTTCTGATTGTACGTAGTGAAGGCTTTGTCCAACTGGTCCACTACGAGGTAGTTTTTATCCGAATAGAACCCTGAGCCGTGGTCTCGGGTACGATCCAACTCGCGAGATTGAGTGAAGAAAAATTCAAAACTGCCATTATAGCGGTTGACCCAAAGCGAGTGCGGAATGAGAATCAAGATGGCGTGAATGGCGATGAAGGCTGGGAAATACTCGCTTCTTGGGATGCTGGAAGAGCAATAGTTATTAATGAAATCCTCATTACCGTTGGGAGAAAGACACGAAATAGAGCTTCCCCTCACAAATTCAGTAATGGTATCAATGGCGGCCAAACCAATGATTACACCCACTATATACTTGGTAACGCTGTCCCAAAAAAATTCTCTAGGCTTAGAGTCTTCTGCCCTACCTTCTAGCTTATCTGGATCACTGGAGCCACCAACCATCTTGTTCTTTTTACACTTAGATGGATAGCGGAATAACCTGTAGTAATTGTGAATCCATGCTACTTATACGGTAAACTCCACTTCCTGCGCACGCGGCACTGCACTCGACTTAACAAATTCGCGTGTGTAAAATATGCCTTTCCGCTTTGTGCTCTAGCGCTCTGCGTTTAGATAGAGTTAGTGGCGAGCGGATGGTACGTATGCCCTTTAAACGCTCGCGCGAGGAACCTTTTTTTCTTAAAAAAAACACGGTTTTTTTGGCCAGTTTATTCTGAAACTACAGCATTAAGCAAGCCTTACTTTATACTTAAGCGCAGAAGTGTGAGAAAATTCCTGCGAAAACGCTTGCTTTTCAAGAAACAAAAAGTTGATTCCACCGGGTTACTATGGCATTGAAGACCCTTTACCAGATTTAAATACAAAACTTCGCCTTTTTTCCGGCTAAGTGCGGCTAAGTGCGGCTTGTTAGTTGTCAAGAGCCACCTGTAGTCAGTACTAAGAGAGCTATCACTACTTCTGAAAAGCGTATGTAAGCACATAAAGTATTAATGTTAAGGAAGCTACTACTACTCCGGGGATGCTGAGGTAAGTACGTAATTCCATATTTGTTGGCTGATTCCATATTTGTTAGCTAAATATGCAAAAATAACTCTGGCCTTTCTTTTTTATAGCTAAGAGCTTGTTGTCAACAGTGACTGGTAAATTCAAAAAGACTCAAATTGGTACTACAAAAGTTAGCACTGCTCAAGAAAATGAGGTAAGAAAGTAATTTTGTATTTGTGTGCTAAAATTGATTGTCTTTTGTTTTTGTAGGTAAGAGCTTGTCAAGAATTCAAGGTAATTCAGATGGTCAAAGTAACTTCAATTTGATACTACAGAAGTTATCAATACTCAAGAATGAGGTAAGTAGTAAATCCATATTTGTTGGCTAAAATTACAAATAATAATACTGGTTTATTTTTTATCGTAGCTGAGAACTTGTTCAAGAGTTACTGGTGATTGAGATTATCAGAATGGTTTGATACTACAAAAGTTACCATTAATCAGGTAAGAGAGTGATTTTGTATTTGTTTGCTGAAATCAAATGTCATAACTGCTATTATAGTGTTTGCATGAAGTAAGCTAAAAATAGTAACATTTTATGTTACCTAACTATCAGGCTCGCTCGCCATTTGTGCTCAAGCACACCACTAGTATGTATATATGTATGTGTGGATGGTACGTATGCCCTTTAAACACGCGCGGGGAACTTTTTTCTCCAAAAAACACGGCTTTTTAGGCTTGACCCCAGTTTATTCTGAAACTACAGTATTAAACAAGCCTTACTTTATACTTAAGCGCAGAAGTGTGAGAAAATTCCTGCGAAAACGCTTGCTTTTCAAGAAACAAAAAGTTGATTCGACCGGTTACTATGGCATTGAAGACCCTTTTCCAGACTTAATTTCAAAACTTCGCCGTTTTATGGGGGTAACGGGGTGCCGATTGTTGGTTGTCAAGAGCCATTGCTAGTCAGAATGCCGTAGTATTAATGCTAAGGAAGCTACTACTACTCGAGGGAAGCTGAGGTAAGTACGTAATTCCATATTTGTTTACTTCTCGAGGGAAGCTGAGGTAAGTACGCAATTCCATATTTGTTAGCTAAATATGCAAAATTAACTCTGGCCTTTCATTTTTGTAGCTAAGAGCTTGTAAACAGTGACTGGTAAATTCAAATTTGGCACTACAAAAGCTATCACTGCTCAATAAAATGAGGTAAGAAAGTAATTTTGTATTTGTGTGCTAAAATTGATTGTCTTTGTATTTGTAGCTGAGAGCTTGTTGTCAAGAATTCGAGGTAATTCAGATAGTCAAAGTAAGTTAAATTTGATACTACAGAAGTTATTAATACTCAGGAAATTGAGGTAAGTAGTATTGGCTAAAATTCAAATAATAACACTGGTTTATTTTTTTATCGTACAGTAGCTGAGAGCTTGTTCAAGAGTTACTGGTAATTGAGATTATCAGAATGGTAGATGTTTGATGCTACAGAAGTTACCATTAATCAGGTAAGAGAGTGATTTTGTATTTGTTTGCTGAAATAAAAGGTCATAACTGCTATTATAGTGTTTGAATGAACTAAGCTAAAACATAGTAACAATACTTAGTTTTATGTTACCTAACTATCAGGCTCGCTCCCATTTGTGCTCAAGCACATCACTAGTGTTACCTAACTATCAGGCTCGCTCGCCATTTGTGCTCAAGCACATCACTAGTATATATATATATATGTATGTATGGATGGATGGATGGTACGTATGCCCTTTAAACGCGCGCGCGGGGAACATGGCTTTTTAGGCTTGACCCCAGTTTATTCTGAAACTACAGCATTAAGCAAGCCTTGCTTTATACTTAAGCTCCAAAGTGTGAGAAAATTCCTGCGAAAACGCTTGCTTTTCAAGAAACAAAAAGTTGATTCGACCGGTTACTATGGCATTGAAGACCCTTTTCCAGACTTAATTTCAAAACTTCGCCGTTTTAGGGGGGATACAGAGTGCCGATTGTTGGTTGTCAAGAGCCATTGGTAGTCAGAATGCCGTAGTATTAATGCTAAGGAAGCTACTACTACTCGAGGGAAGCTGAGGTAAGTACGTAATTCCATATTTGTTTGCTAAATATACAAAAATAACTCTGGCCTTTCTTTTTTGTAGCTAAGAGCTTGTTGTCAACAGTGACTGGTAAATTCAAATAGTCAGAATGGCTCAAATTTGGTACTACAAAAGTTACCACTGCTCGAGAAAATGAGGTAAGGAATAAATTTTGTATTTGTGTGCTAAAATTGATTGTCTTTTGTTTTTGTAGCTGAGAGCTTGTTGTCAAGAATTCGAGGTAATTCAGATAGTCAAGGTAAGTTAAATTTGATACTACAGAAGTTATCAATACTCAGGAAATTGAGGTAAGTAGTAATTCAATATTTGTTGGCTAAAATTACAAATAATAACACTGGTTTATTTTTTTATCGTAGCTGAGAGCTTGTTCAAGAGTTACTGATAATTGAGATTATCAGAATGGCAGATGTGTGATACTATAAAAGTTACCATTAATTAAGTACGAGAGTGATTTTGTATTTGTTTGCTGAAATAAAAGGTCATAACTGCTATTATAGTGTTTGCATGAAGTAAGCTAAAACATAGTAACAATACTTAGTTTTATGTTACCTAACTATCAGGCTCGCTCGCCATTTGTGCTCAAGCACACCACTAGTATGTATATATGTGTGTATGGATGGTGGTACGTATGCCCCTTAAACGCGCGTGCGTGGAACTTTTTCTCCTAAAAACTCGGCTTTTTAGTGTTGACCCCAGTTTATTCTGAAACTACAGCATTAAACAAGCCTTACTTTAAACTTAAGCTCCAAAGTACGAGAAAATTCCGGCGAAAACCTTTGTTTTTCAAGACACAAAAAGTTGCTGAGACCGGTTACTATGACATTGAAGACCCTTTTCCAGACTTAATTTCAAAACTTCGCCGTTTTAGGGGGGATATGGAGTGCCGCTTGTTTGTTGTCAAGAGCCATTGGTAGTCAGAATACCGTAATATTAATGCTAAGGAAGCTACTACTACTCGAGGGAAGCTGAGGTAAGTGCGTAATTCCATATTTGTTAGCTATTATGCAAAAATAACTCTGGCCTTTCTTTTTTGTAGCTAAGAGCTTGTTGTCAACAGTGACTGGTAAATTCAAATAGTCAGAATGGCTTCAATTTGATACTACGGAAGTTACTAGTGCTCAAGAAAATGAGGTAAGAAAGTAATTTTGTATTTGTGACAGGCTATAGGAAAACAGACCACTTCACTCAAAAATTGAAAAATGAGTTATTATTATTTTTGAAAAGTACAAAAAATTTCCATTTAAATCGTCCTTAAATCATATTCTAAATCGCTTCCTAGGGCGAGTTATGAACGCCAGAAGAGGATAGCCCAAGTAAGCGTTTACTGGAGAAAACGGCACTTTAAATTTTTGAGGTAGGTTTCCGTATTCTAAAGTTATCTCCGCATCACTTAGTAGTTTCGCGCGAACTGCCACGTGGTGCCCAAGGGCGTGGTATCTTAGCTGCTTCGTTAATTGCCAAGTAACTGGGAATTACCCTCACAGGTAAGGGAAATACCCGCGCGTACGCGGTAACAATTGAAAAGTTACGCCGTAAACTGAGAGATACTAAAAAGGTTTGTGAACTTCAGCGGTGCGCAGGCTTTGAAGATAACTGTATTGGGAGCTGAAACTTGGTACAAGCGTAAGTTAAGATCTATAAATACTGATACTAAAAAAAAAAGAAAAACACAAAACTTGACTTGAACCGCTTTATGGGTCTGTATCTTGAAATGATTTTGTGCGTGAAGTGGTCTGTTTTCCTACAGCCTGTCACATTTGTTTGCTAAAATTGATTGTCTTTTGTTTTTGTAGGTAAGAGCTTGTCAAGAATTCAAGGTAATTCAGATGGTCAAAGTAACTTCAATTTGATACTACAGAAGTTATCAATACTCAAGAATGAGGTAAGTAGTAATTTCATATTTGTTGGCTAAAATTACAAATAATAACACTGGTTTCTTTTTTATCGTAGCTGAGAACTTGTTCAAGAGTTACTGGTGATTGAGATTATCAGAATGGCAGATGTGTGATACTATAAAAGTTACCATTAATTAAGTAAGAGAGTGATTTTGTATTTGTTTGCTGAAATAAAAGGTCATAACTGCTATTATAGTGTTTGCATGAAGTAAGCTAAAACATAGTAACAATACTTAGTTTTATGTTACCTAACTATCAGGCTCGCTCGCCATTTGTGCTCAAGCACACCACTAGTTATATATGTGTGTATAGATGGTACGTATGCCCTTAAACGCACGCGCGGGTTCCCTTTTTTCTCCCAAAACACGGCTTTTTAAGCTTGACCCCAGTTTATTCTGAAACTACAGCATTAAGCAAGCCTTAATTTAAGCGCAGAAGTGTGAGAAAATTTAGGCGAAAACGCTTGCTTTTCAAGACTCAAAAAGTTGATTCCACGCATTGAAGACCCTTTTCCAGACATAATTTCAAAACTTCCCCGTTTTAGGAGGGATACGAAGTGCCGATTGTTGGTTGTCAAGAGCCATTGGTAGTCAGAATGCTGCAATTTTAATGCTAAGGAAGCTACTACTACTAAAGGGAAGCTGAGGTAAGTACGTAATTCCATATTTGTTAGCTAAGTATACAAAAATAACTCTGGCCTTTCTTTATAGTAGCTACGAGCTTGTTGTCAACAGTGACTGGTAAATTCAAATAGTCAGAATGGCTTAAATTTGATACTACGAAAGTTAACACTGCTCAAGAAAATGAGGTAAGAAAGTAATTCTGTATTTGTGTACTAAAATTGATTGTTGAGAGCTTGTCAAAAATTCACGGCAATTCAGATAGTAAAAGTAACTTAAATTTGACACTACAGAAATTACCAATACTCAGGAAATTGAGGTAAGTAGTAAATCCATATTTGTTTTCTAAAATTACAAATAATAACACTGGTTGTTGTTTTTATCGTAGCTGAGAGCTTGTTTAAAGAGTTACTGGTAATTGAGGTTATCAGAATGGCAGATGTTTGTTACTACAGAAGTTACCATTAATCAGGTAAGAGAGTGATTTTGTATTTGTTTGCTGAAATAAAAGGTTATAACTAGTGTTTGAATGAACTAAGCTAAAACATAGTAACAATACTGTAGTTTTATGTTACCTAACTATCAGGCTCGCTCACCACTAGTTCCACATTTGTTGGCTAAACTTACAAAAATAACTTCTGGCCTTTTTTTTTCTTTGTAGCTGAGAGCTTGTTCAAGAGTTACTCATAATTGAGGTAGTCAGAATGACTAAGTTTGATACTACAGAAGTTACCAATACTCAGGCAAGAGAGTAATTTTGCATTTGCTTGCTAAAATTAATTGTCAACTGCAATGATACTGTTTTGCATGAACTAAGCTAAAATGTATAACATGTAGTAACAATAATGTTACCTAACTAGTCAGACTCGCTCGATATTTGTGTTCAAGCACACCACTAGTTTATTATCGAGCGACATAAGCGATCGAGATACTATTAGTACAATGCAAAATCGGGTATATATTATATGTATAATAGGTGTGTAAAACGCGCGCGCGGGTGCTTTTTTTTTTTGCTTTTTTTTTGTCCGCAGGCGATTGGAGGAGAATAACAAAGGAGAATAACATTTTTATTCCATGGTTGTTACCACAGCAACTATGGTATTGATTCATAAATTCATTTTTAATTGTACCAGCCACTAGAATTGTGACAAGGGCAGTAATACTGAGAGCTTATTTACTTTTCATTTATTGTACTGGTTTGTGTGCTCCAGGTATATGAAAATCAGAGACCAATTATTCTATTTGCTTGAAAACTGTGATCTTTAGACCCGGCCAAGCAAATTTTTGTTTCAATTGTCTACCTGGCAAATTAATACCACAATGCTTGAGAAATACATATAGATCAGTAATTGACAATACCTGGTACTGCCTGGCTAGTATAATAGGCGAACTTGAGGTGATTATTGGCGAGCGAGCGTAGCGAACGAGACACTTACAGGGGTAACACAATCGAAAATTGGGGATGTTTATTAATTAATTAATTAATTTATTTGTATATATGTTTGGATGTACGTATGTCATTTTGAACTTTGACCCTCGCATTTTTGTGTTAGTTATGTGGTCGACCCCGTCCCAAATTGCACTAAACAGAATCCTCTGGTTTATCGATCAGTACCCGTATCACCCTAGAAATTGAATTGTTTACCGTTTTGAATTTTTGCGGGTTGCAGTTAAAAACTTGAAAACTTAAGGGACGTTTTCTTTTCGGTTGATGTGTGGTACCGGTGGGGGGTCGAAGCAGGGTGGTAAGTCAATGCGCATGTCATTTAAATATAACTTGAAAATACATGTCCACTAGAACCGCTAAGGTGTAAGTCTGTGTAGGGGCATTCCAGTTGTGTCAAAAATTGTGTGTTACAACCACTACTTAGCTAAAGAATATCACAAAGAAAACTTTTAAATAACGTGTATTGTTTTGTTGTTGTTTTTTCCCTTCAATTCAAGCAGTTGCAGAGAGTTGTTACTATGGCACTGAAATCCCTTTACCGTGTATGCGAAATTAAAAAACTGGACCTTATTTTCAGTAGCTTCAGTGTTAGAAGTCAAAATCATTCATATTAAATATCACTAGTTTACTAGTTACACTTAACTCCAAACAGCAAAGCCAACAAACTGACAGCAATCATGTTTTATTTACTTTAATTCATTTCAATGTAATTAAATATAGACAACTGTTTTAGATTCCAAAGCTGGCATTGTAAGAGTTAACATTATTTAGAAATATTTCAGTGTTTTGTCCGACAATGGAGATCACACGCCATAGTTTTTTATCCAGCAGTAGTTTCAAGTTTCTTGTCTATTTTCTTAATCCACACAATATTGCATTCCATAGTTTCTTGTCTACATTGTTTTTATTGCCCTCATTGTCTGATCTTACGGCTTCAATCTTGAGTGATTCCTCCATCTCATTTGTTTTCTCAGTCTTTGGTTCTTTTAAATTCGCTTTCTTGGTATGAGCAAGTTTTTCTCCTTTGCTTGAATTTACAGTTTCTGTTGATTTTTTAACTTTAGATGCTTTTATTGCCTTTATTCTTTGTATAATGTTTGTGTCAATTCAGTTTTCTTCTCATATTTTGACGTATTCTTTTCCTTCCTTGTTTGTGTCATGTTACTTTCACTTTTAACCTTCCTAGACTTGTTGACCTTCTTTCCACTGCATATCAGCAATGCATTATTTGCCTCCATATTCTTAGTAGCATCTTCCTCTTTCCTCACAGATTTCATTTCATGCATGTCTTTTTCTTCCCTCTCATCATTCTCTTTCCTCTCATCCTTTGGTTCCCTCTCATCCTTCTCTTCCCTCTCATCCTTCTCTTCCCTCTCATCTTGGAAGCAAAGGATGAGAGGAAAGAGAATGATGAGAGGGAAGAAAAAGACATGCATGAAATGAAATCTGTGAGGAAAGAGGAAGATGCTACTAAGAATATGGAGGAAAATAATGCATTGCTGATATGCAGTGGAAAGAAGGTCAACAGGTCTAGGAAGGTTAAAAGTGAAAATAACATGTTCTCTTCCCTCACATTCTCCTCTTCCCTCTCATCCTTCTCTTCCCTCTCATCCTTCTCTTCCCTCTCATCCTTCTCTTCTCTCTCATCTTTCTTTTTCCCTCTCATCTTCGTCTTCCATTACATCCCTTGCTTCCATCACACTTTTCTTTCATTACAGTGTCCATCAACTCTACTCCATCCTTCACTTCTCTTAATTTCTTCTCTTCCCTTGTGCCTTCCATTTCTCTCACATCTTGTCCAAGTGTGTACACAGTGCACTGATCTACATTGTCTCCAAGATATGATGGAGTAGCTTCACTCATATCAAGTCTGTCAGTTTTCTCTGACCTTGTGGCTTCCATTTCATCCTGAACACCAAGCTCCTCCTCATGTTTCATTGCATAATATTCCTGGAATGCTTCCTCGGGAAAACTATCCTGAGGGGACAAGAATAATTTACTCCGAGGCAGAATGCACCATTGAGGGAGACACCTAAAATTAATACAGAAGTATTGAATATTTTTTATTTGCTTGTTTATCTCACCATGTTATCTTCTTGAATCAGGGTTATCTTAGCTCCTCCAGGCTACACACACAAAATCCATGTTCATATAAAGGTTAAATTGTAAGCATAAATAATATATACCTTGACATTTTCCATGTCCTCTAAGTTGCAACCACCTGGAAAAAAAACACAATGCAATAATGCTAAACTGAAAGATAAAGTATATGTATAGCTACACATGATAAAACAAACCTCTCCCTTGGAGGATGCTGAAATTCTTTTCTCAGCAGAGATGAAGTTAAGATCGACAATACTTCAGCCAAAAAGTCTTCATCTTCACTGTCCCAGTCATCTTTGTATGTGTCACGAATATTTCCATGCTTGTAGATAATTATAGAACTAGCTATATCTTTTCCTCCATTAATATTAATAGTAGCTATGAAGGTGACTTACCCCCCTTGGTATTCCTGGATTCTTGTTATATTCAAGAATCTTCTAGATTGGTTTCACCGCTGCCAGCCTTGAACATCCCAATAAAAATGTTCAAAGAATGAAGAAAACATGCTCTGCTATAGCTGAAAAAAAGTTCAAGATAGTGTTTAGCATAATTCTCCAGATGACTTGACTTGCTGACTCTGAGCCTGAGCTGAAGCTTTCCCAGTATTTCAAACTTTTTCATTTTTGGAAGTACAATAACCAAGTGGCCAACACAAACCCAGCTGCTTTAAATTAATGAAGATCTACCTTATAACCACATTTCTAAATGTTTATGTCCTTGTTGTATAAGAAAAAGAGAGGGGGAAAAAGCACTATTGATTTTCTTTATAATTAAGAAGGATTATATGAAATGATTATTCTATTTTCCTTTTATGATTCTCCTAAATACCCTTATTATTCTAGAATCATTCCACTATGCTATTTCATGTCTATTATTCCAGGGGAAAATGCTAGCATAATCTGACAGGACCTATTCCCATGTACTAAGCTAATATATTATCAAGATTCCCCTGAACATTCTTGCAAATAAAAGCAAACAGCAAGTGTAATCTCTTGAAAATTGAGCGGCCTTTCGGCTGGCTGTATAGCTAGATGAGGAAGGCATGAACCCAGAATATAAGGAAATTTTTTATGTCCATTATACACTGAGGACTAGGGCCTGCCGGATTATGCTCAAATTTTTTAGAATTATTCTTTTTCTTTATTCTAAAAAAATATGGTATTCTTACAAAAGAATATTTCATAAATTTTCTTATATTCTATTATTATTCTAATTAGAAATAGTTAGCTAAATAGTGACAATTGCAGTAGCTAGCTTTATGAAGTTGGTGTGTTATGAAATGAATAAGTAAAGTATCTATCAGTCTCTCTTACTGTTATACTGAATTATTCAATATAGAGGATTCAATATAGTTAGATATTTTTTCAGTGTAAACTTTGAGCGTCTCTGTAAAAATATTCAATGAATGGAGAAGACATGCACTGCAGCTAAATAAAATTCAATAAGAAACCTCCAGACATTTGGGGATGTGGATTAGAGAGATAAAGAATTTTAATACACTCAGCAGTGAAATTCATAGGTTGGTTGGTAATGATATACAAGTTTTTGTCAATTTTGATGTAGCTGAGTTGCTCGAGAAGAGAAACTGTCTAGCATAATCCTTCAGAATGACTTGCTGAGTCTGAACCTTAGCTGATACCACTACCAGTATTTCAAACTTTTCCCAATTGGGAGTACAATAACAGAGTGGCCAACAAAAACCCAAGCTGCTTTAATCAATGATAAAGATCTACCATATAACCACATTTATGTTCATAATAGTGTTGTCTAATCAATGCGTCGAGGATGACTACCTATGCCGATCACATCCGCAGTTTCTGAGGCTCATCAATCGGTGACTGCAGTGGTCCTTGAGTTTCTAACTAGACCGACCATTTTCAGTGCGCGATCAACGCTTACAGAGTCCTTTTTTTTACCAGTGTCGGAACGAACACTGTCCCTCGTGAATAGTATTCCCCCCATGGACATTAGTCACTAGTGAACAGTGTCTCCTGAACATAATTCTCTAGTGAAGGGGGACATTAGTCACTAATGAATATTGTCCGCTCAGTGAACAATATCCCCTCCTCTCCCTTTCCTTTAACCTGGGTGCTTACTGCACTGTGCTCATCCTCATTGTGGCTTTTATTATGGCAGATGTGTAAGAACTTTAATAAAATAACTATGTAGATATAAATATAACTAAATTGGAAAACCAGTTATCATAACTAAATTTGGAAAAACAATTTTTATATAGCTAACTATAACTAAATTGGAGTATGGTAAATTAACTAGAACTAAAGCTGTAACTAAACTTCTTTACTAAAACAACAATACACACTGCTTGCACTAAATATAACCTTTTAGTTATATATATATATAGCTATTTTTTGCTTTTGAACATTAACTCTAGTCAATAATCAATTTTAGAAATTTCAACAATAAGCGACTAAGATATTTCTGCCACTATGAAAGATCAAAGTACTATCCAGAAAATTTTGTTATTGTTCATCACCTTTTAGCTATAGCTAATGTACTAATATTGACTGATATTGTAGGGGATACTATGTAATCAGAATTCATCTTCAACATATATACACACAGTATGCAAGGGATGCACAGAGGGAGAAGCTGGGAAGCTTGTGAGGATGTTGTGAGTTATTTGAGGGAGAAGCTTCCCCCTAAATAGAAACCAGAAAATTATTGATGAAAGTTGGGGAAAACCTGCTACTAATAAATGTACAAAAACTAAAATTAGATTCCTTATTCAAAGTGACTCACACCACTGGGAGTCAATGGCATTCATCCATAGATGATAACATCTCACTAAAATTGTGCTCTACAGGTTGAGAGTCCTGCTTGTGCAACTATAAAACATTAAAATATGTAACTGTTCCTTATAGTAAAGTCAACTATAATAATTAACACTATGATGCATTAGCATGCTCATTTCAATTTGTGATAGTAATGAAACAGTCTAGTGTTCGTAAATAATAGTGGAGTGCCACAAGGAGTACTGCGAGGAGCTTCGCTGAGAGGAACTTCAGAAAAATGCAGCAGTAGGATCAGTAGCCTTTGATATGTTTGTTTTGGGTGAGGGGGACATTATTCACTGTAGGTTGGACAGTATTCACTAGTGAATAATGCCCCCGGGGACAATCAGGGATACACTTATGAGTGGGGACTACAGAATTCACTACGACACTAGATCTCAAGGACGTTGTCAAAATCGAGCGGTCGAAATGACTTCCCAAGATGCAAATCATGTAAAATGAAGCTCTTCAAATCAAAAAAGGAGATTTGGAGACTTTATGAGGCAGCATCTAAGGGTTGAAGATGTACATGTAGTAGTTCATAGCACTTTTTATCAATTGTGGAAGTCATTGCTACTGTCCCATGTTCGATCTCTATTAGCAGTGCCAGCAAAATACTCACCTCATCTTGCATTTGGCAAATTATACAGATATTAAGAAACATAAAATGCTTTGGACCACCTGCAAGTTGTTGCTACAGGACCATCACTGTATTGGAAATTTGTGAAGGACTGCTCTACTTCACTCCGCTCAGAGTTCACTTAGAATAGCTCACTTCAACCTCCATTTTTGTCTTCCAAAATCCCTGAGAATTAAAACAAATGGATTCACTATTCTTTCGATTATACACAAATGATATGTGTTTGGTATTTATGTGATGATAGTAAAAACAACTACAACTGACGCTTGCTTTTATAACACACAATACAAAGACCTAGATTAATTTTACAGATTCATTACCCTTTTAGTCCACTGCAACCAGGCCCTATGTATTTCCTTGTTCCGAGAAAATGCATCAAATTTGGTATCCATTGTGCAGGAGTTCTGAGACAAGTTAACTACTTGACAGATGAATGTTTGATTGTGTGTAGATGCTTCTGCTTGTTGTAACCACACCCAGTTGGTTGGAATATCTGATGAAATTTGATTGTTCCCACATTCAACTCAAGCGACTAAGAGTTGTCACCACTTTCACTTTGATTCTTCTTGTCCAGGTACTGTTCATGTTCAGGAACATTGCAACTCTGGGAATATCAGAATTTCACTTCTTAGGATCATTTCCATCAACATTACCACAGCAGATTTTTCCAAAGAGTGGTACTTGTATAAGTGGATATGTACTATCCTGACAAAGACACAACATGTCCTCCACCTGCGGTTCCAAGACCAGTTTCTCATTCTAATCTCAATAGTCAGAACATATTCTTGTAAATCACTTTCTCCCTTCTATCATTTCATCACAGTTCCATGAGTCATGCATTTTCTTCTATCATACAAACCTAAACTTTTTATTATTATTGTTTTTATTATTATTGTAAAAATCTTTCTAGTTTCTAGACTGTATAAAAAGGTTTGAGCTGATAATGTTTATTTTTGCCTAGGTAACAGCAGACATTTTCTACTGAAGATTGCTGTATTAGCTATCATGCAAATATTCTATGCAACTTCCATATAAAGCAGCAATAGATTATACTTTGAATTCCTCTGTGCACACTGGCAAAAGCCGACAAGTTAGCTAGCTTATGTGTTGAAGATGCAATCTTTGAATTCTTTACTGATATTATGTATGTTTTGTACAATCAAAAGGAAACCATGAATCTCATTTAAGTCTAAGGTCAAAACTTTTATTATCTGAAGTTTTATTAGAAATTTATAGGAGTATATGAAATCTTTGTTTAAGATCTTACTGGTTCTACACTTTTGATAGAAATAATAATCTTAACTAAGATTTTGTTCAAGATAATACAAGATTTTTGAAGAATCTTGAACTTGTTTTTTTTTTTTAAGATTCTTAAACAAGATGAAAGTGAGAAAAGTAAGATTAAGGAACCGATGATAGTCTTACAGAGTGAGAGCATCATTTCCAACAAGCTAATGTGGCTTTTCAGCAACCAAAAAAGTTCATGTGTAACCACAGAAATGTATAGACTTCTGACGTACAATTAAGGCACACATTGTGATGAAGCATCATTATTACACTCACCATGGTGATATGGCAAGGTATATAACTCTCAGGCTGTATTTTCAAGAGCCACCAGACAAGTGAAAATAAATTAGCCTGCTCATGAAATATTTTGCCATACCACACTCTGACTCATGTAATAGGTATAGCTACTGTCTATTCTTCTTCCAACATATGATTATTCTTAATTTGCGAATTATAAGCTCAATTTTTAAGGCCATCTCAGCATGTTAGATTGTCATCGCTCATTGAATCACATATGACTGGTACTTGCATGCATTGAGACTGTCATTACTACTAGCTAGCAAAGCCATAGTGATAAAGGTACTTTAGAACTAATAGATATTGTCATATCATAAATACATATAATGTGAAAGTGATTAGCTACTTAGAATTGCAGCTCAATGGAAACTAAATAAAACATTTATAGCTTTGTAGCTAGTTAGTTAATGAGTAAGAATACTGAATACGAAATATTAATGACTTTATGAAAATGGAGCCAGTTGTTTGTTTATGAGCAAGTGCAAAGGTTAGAATTAGAAGGGAAGTTTATAACGTTTCTTTCAACCTCTTTTAAGTTGGGGCATGTGCAAGGAGTGCAAGATTTCTTGACGTGCTCTTTCCAAAAGGCGTAGTGATTTCTGCTGGAGCCCACTGAACCAAATAAAGTAGAGTTGCGATTATAGAACTGACGATGGACTGACTGAATCAATTTTTTGAGTTCCAGTTTTTTCAAAAGAACCTCAACATACTCCACATCACTGCAATCCACTCTTTCTTCCAATACAACTGAAAGCTAATAGACAGAAATATTAATATTCACTCACAACATGTACTGTGGATGAGTAATTAAATTTACTTACATAAGCACAAACATCTGATACTATTGCATCATATATCATCAGTATTGGAACAGAGACATCCACTGGATTTGTGCTGATCCACGTTCTTCTTAATTTAATTATAGATAAGAGATCCTTCACCAAACTTTCCTGAACTCTATTGAGTACTAAGATAGGAGCATTGGGAAAGAACCAATAGTCCTGCATGGAGGAGAGAATGAAATTACACATTAACTATGATGACCATGATCTCATCTATAGACTTACCCTGTTCTGTTGCAAGTGATTGGACACCAAGACATTCTGCAGGTATATTCCGTCAGAGAGACTCTTCACTGGATCTGTCCGGAGACAACAAGATTTAGCCGAGCAAATCACAAGTAAAGAAAGTGCACATGCAACTGCAGGAAGAAAATGACTATTCATTGTGGAATAACTTGAGAAGATAAGGTCGGTTAATTGGTACTGCTTGTCTGACGTGGTTACAAGTCTCTTATATATACCAACTAAACTCGTCTCAATTTCTAAAAGTGGCTATTTAGTACAACAGAAATCTTAGACTTACAAATATAATGTTGTTAGCTATAATATTAAAAAATTAGAGACAAAAAAACACACACAATGGGTTGTGATGAAATGAAGCTATAGGTTTGCTTATTTCCTGAAGCCATAAATGTTGCTAGGATGCCTCGTGACTAGGCATAGATAAATATTGCTGGAATTTTTTTGGGAAATATAGGCACATGGAAGCAATGAGAAATATGCTAGAAATATAGGCAACTTTTTTTTAGAATTAGCAGATTACTTAATGTGGAATGTGTGAAAATCTATTAATGCATGATGTAATTATACAAGCAGCAGCTGGATCAGTCTTCCAGTGCTCAGGAAAGAGCACTGGAAGACTATGTTTCAGCTTCAGTTATGCTACAATATAACAGTCGCTAAAAACTTTCTTTTTTGTAATTCACAATGTATCACATGAATTTTGGCCAAGCAATAAATGAGAAATATAGGCACATTTTGAAAGAATTATAGGGCAAGTTTGGGAGCATTGGAGAAAGAATTTTAGGCAGAAAAAAAAGCAATATTTATCTATGCCTACTCGTGACATTCATTTCCTAGAAACAATCACTCTAGCCATGTGCACCTACTAATTTTTTATAAAGAGTCTCTTTGGTCATTTTTAATCTGCTAGTACTGACTCAGATGAAGATAAACACAGTGCATTAACATGCTACAGCTTTATGTTGTTGAAAAAACAAAACATTACAAAGAACACTAGATAGCTACTATTATGGAGTGCATCACAGAGTGCAAGTTAAAGATTATTTGAGTCAGACCTACACAAAGACACTAGATTCTCAATGAGCAAATCAGCTGTTACCATCCTTCAGTGACAATACCTTTTATTATTATTATTATTATTATTATTATTATTATTATTATTATTATTATTATTATTATTATTATTATTATTATTATTATTATTATTGAGCATCTTTGTGGTCATAATTATAACTGGAGGTCAATGTAAGAATAAATGCGCGAGATAACACTTATAGGCTAAAACACTGTAATTAGAAGGTCAAATGACTAATGCAAGAAGCTTCTCGATTTTACTTGAACAATTATGGTATAAAGGTAGTTCTGTTTCCTACGTTGTCACTTTATGTGAAGACTTAGAAAGTCTAGTAGTGTTGGCCCAACTCTGGATAACAGGCATCCTTTCAAGATATTACATCAGAGTATTGGCTTCATATTGGAATTTGAAATGATTGAGACTGTCTAAGTGTTTCTATTGCACTGTATTCTTCTTTATGTGTCATCTGAAAAAGGAACTTATTGATACTAGTAGTGTTGTAAACAATGATTATATTTAGTCATTAATCGATTTATTTTTTATCTTTTCAGGAAGTGTCTGCTGAAAATGACATTAGAGGGAAAGCATTCTTGTAAAAAGTAGATACAATTCTCAGGAATCTTCTTGAGATTTCCGCAACTTCTGCTGCTACTACAATCCAATTAGCATCATCGCAATAACAGGAAAAACAAATAAGTTGTTTAAATTATAATTGTATACAATAGCTACTATGCTACAGTTGAAACACCAAGCTATTGAGAGATAGCCAATGTACAGAAACCATGATTTTCTGTTATAGAAACTTAACTAACACACTGCTATTAGCTATGATACCAAATGCCTACCAAATGTGACAGGCATTGCAATACAGGTGGTAGCTATAGGTCATTCAGCAGCTACAGGCTACCCCAGACAGATGTGTACATAGAAACATCATGATTCATTTTGGAGAGGCCATGTTTATGTTTTAACACTGATAAAACTGAAAAAAAAATACACATAATTTGCTGTCTATAGAATCAAAGTGATCTATGCTTCAAGCAGACATCATTGAAGTTTCAAGTAATGCCCTAGAATCATTGTTATTTTACATTTATTTCAGCTGACAAGCCGGCAAAATGTACAAGTAATTTTCATAGCTAGTACTTAGAATGGAAGCTGAGGACATGCCCTGACTACAGATGTGCCTCTGGCCACCATTAATGGTTCGCTCAATGTACTTCTCAAATAGATATCGTCGTACTGCACAGGTCAAAACTTTAGTCAACAATTCTATTGGGGAAAAAACGATTAAAAATCGTGAGTCTGGTGAGAGGGTAACAAAGTATTAGTTTTAAAAGTTTTTCTCTACACAACTAACTAACTAGTAACTCAAAAAATAATCAGAAATGCATTGAATCATTAAAAACGTCTAGATATGGATATTTCTGAGTTATCAACAACGTTATTCCAACAATTTCCATCTGATGTGAAACAATATCCATTCTTATCGATGCCAAACTTCTTCAAATTCCGAGTCGCAAGACCACACTTACTGCTAAATTGCTCAATAGTTTGCTCATGTTGCTTTCCCAAACTCTTAATTTTGTGTCTAAAATGCTTTCAAAACTTGTCGAAAAATGCTCAATAAATGCTTACTATTTATAAATTTATTAAAAACTGAAAACTGAAGATAATGAAAAATAAACAGTACTTATTGGCTTCAAGTCACCTTCAAACATTTTGCAAGTAAGATAGTGTTTATTAAATATTAAAAACATCAGCAAAATGAGAAACTTAATTCTTGTTTAGAAACTTACATAAAGTTTAGATAGCGATAGTACCTCCCAATTATCTTGATTTTTATTTATTCATTTTTTAATTACAGCTGGAAATGGCTACAGCGCTCTTACAAATGATGCAAGCAAAGTATGATATTGCCATAAAAAATTTAAAGCTTGGGTATCCGCTAAATATGTATCCACATTCTGTTACAAAGAATATAGGAGCCAATTTTTATTGGATGGTGCAGGAAAGGATAAACATTGCAAATAGACTGGAGTACATCCTGTGGTTTGCCCCTCTCTCTTGCTCTGTATCCAGGAACAGGTGAACTCATGAATGTGGGGTTGTTCTCTTTGAAGTCCGAAGTCATTGAAGCAAAGTTAGTAGATTTCTGACATTCTTTATTTATAGTAGTAAGTGGCTTAACTTTTTTTTTTGTGACATGGTGGACAAAAGCACCAAAAATTTTTGCAACTTCTATTGGGGACATAGGAAGTCTAAAAAGCAGTGGCTCCAAAAAATCTGGTCATGTCAAAAGAATTTATTTTTAAAAACGTATGATAATTAATATAGATATATTAATTGACCTTTAATAATAGGCTTACAGGATTGCAGAAGCTTGTACAGGAAGGAAGGTTTGTTATAGCATGCACAGGTTTGCACAAGCATGTACAGGCTTGCACAAGCATGCACAGGCTTGCACAAGCATGCACAGGCTTGCACAAGCATGCATTAGTATTTGTAATCATTAGGCAATTGTGTTGAAGTTAAAATAATGTCAAAATTTGCTACTCTTTGTGTGTACTGATATCCTCTTCCTCCAGAACACCTTCTTTCCTTCTTAGCTACACTACATTTCTTTACCAACCAGGCATAGCTACTGTATTCAGTAAATTATACTGGCCACAAAATCAATTAAAAATGCATCATGCAATTAGTTATTGGAATGTATAGTCTAAATTTAATCAAAAAGAATTGCTCTCTCTGATTAGCCACTGAAACATTGTTATTTAAGCATCTAGTTCATATCAATCATACAGGTGCTTGGAAGAGAGAATCATATTATAACAGCAACATGAAATTGCAAGTAGCTATTAACACTAAATTTTCCACAATAGTATGAAAAATTATATTTTCACAGCATCTTGCTTGTTACTGCTAATTTTCTTCCTTTTTTTGTTCTGCTGAAAGACATGATAGAAACAAATGATTTAAAGTATCTTTCAATAGCAATGTAATGTAGCTACACTATATACTTCATGATGTGAGAGAAATAAATTAGCTAGAAACTAGCTAGTGCAAAATATTACTCTGATAGTTGAACTCAATAGAAATCAGAGAGAAAGACGAGATATAGCTACAGACATGTGCTGCAGCTGTGGAAACTTATAGAGGTGCGAGCTGAAGTGAAAGTATTAGTTTGCACATCAAGCACGCGCGAAGCTGGGAACGTTATATAGCTGGGAAGTGTTAGCCAAACATTTACATTACGAAAGTTGCGAATTCAGACAAAATGGGCGTGTGGTAGCGCGTGTGCGCGGCTAGTATAGAAATTCATCGCGCCACAAACTGACCTCAACAATGAATACTGCGCATTGCAGAACGAGTAGCTATTGTTTTACTGTGACCTCTAAAAATGGCGACTCAATATTTTAGCATGCTTTTGTTATTAACAACTGGCAGAGCACTGGCGCTAGATAATCCATGTTCGGATCCCGCCATTTCTTCATTTCCCTTTTGGTAATCACTGAGATGGCTAGTTTAATAGTTTTACCATAGCTATGGACTTAAAACGTTTTGTTAATATTTATTGAATTGCAGCAACAGCAAGCTAGATCTGGTATCCAGAGTGACAGGTAAGGCTTTGGTGTGCTTAGAGGACATGTCTATGACTAAGCATGTTCAGATTTGGTGGGCAGATTATCAACGGGTGACAAGGTAGCCCAGATTGGACATACTGCCCCTGCAATTAGCAACCTCAAGATTCCAGCATATCAGTGGTGGTCTGAAGCTCTGCATGGAGTAGCTGGGTCACCAGGAGTTAAATTTGGAGGAGATGTAAGATAGATTGTCTTGTGGAGCTAGGTAAGGGTGTGTTAGCACACGTGTCTCTTTGCAGGCTCCCAATGCTACTTCATTTCCTCAAGTCATTGGAATGGGAGCAACTTTCAACATGTAAGCAAGTAGGATAAAATATTGCTTAGGTGAGATTTAGTCAAGGTATAAAATAACCAATTTCTGCCTTTCAAACAAAAACTAGAATAGACAGTTGTTGATCAAGAGGCAAGAAGCAAAGCATAGGGAAAGAGTGAGTAGCTATTAACTTCATAGCCTATTAAATGTAATAATTTTCTCCAAATAAAGGGAGAGAGAAAGGAAGTGTTTCTGGTCAACACTGAATGTAGGGTGAGCCATGCAAGTGCAAAGAGCTGCTCATTCTCTTTTCACACAACTACAAATAACGTGGTCGTTAAAGACCTCTAAAGAGAGAGAATACATCAAATGAATAAGAAGGCTGAGAAGAGACTTCTTATGAGCTAAAGGTCACTTTTTTTCCCTAAACTATAGTATGTCCAGGTTGAGTTGGCACAGCAAAAACTGTTAATAACATTTGAACAGAAGTAGCTATGCTTCCGGGGTTTGTACCATTCTAAAGTTCATATCGAAGCGGTCCAGATAATTCCCTTTAAAAACTGTAGAGCTGGCGGGAAAGTGCGGTTTCAAAACTCTGTAGAAAAGTCTATGGGAATAAATAAAACCACACGTTTCCCACACTACACGCGGTGGGATTTAGTCACGCGCTCAAACCAGGCCAACCACAGAGACAATTGTAAACAAAATGCAGTCGTAGCTTGGTGACTTCATTTCTACCCTTCTGCTTGACTATGGACTTTGTTGCTATTCAAGGCTACTTTACAATGTGAGGTACGTTTGTAACACGGGTTATTTGTCCTCTCAGATTTTCATACCAATTAAATAGGGCTTATTTATTTAGAAACTTGGCCAATTTGCTGTTATAAATGATAAACTATGAATGATTAGTTACTAGTGATGTGCTTGAGCACAAATGGCGAGCGAGCCTAAAGACTATACTATTATTATATGAATGATTTTGACTTCTAACACTGAAGCTACTGAAAATAAGGTCTAGTTTTTAAATTACACATACACTGTAAAGGGATTTCAGTACCATAGTAAAAACTCGCTGCACCAGCTTCTAGTTGTGCACTAAAACTAGCCGAATTGCAGAGGGTGATCCGGAGCTACTAATGTAGTATAAATCTTTGACGACAACGATATGACGGTGACTGACGGTGTGTATTTGTGAATAATTCATGAGCTTAACCAGTTTGGTAAAGCATCGCCAATACATGGACGGGTAAAGCGTCGTCACATACTGTAGAAAGTGATTAATTTTAACTAAAAGCAGTTGTAATAGTAGACGAGGGAAGGCGGAATATGTTTCTAAAGGAAGGCGAAAGTAAGAGAAGGCAAAAAGTGATCAACTGTAAAAAGCGGTTGGAATCGGCGAGGTAAGGCATCATAGGTTTAAAAGAGAATGGAAAAGAAGGTGCGATATTAGCTAATTGTAACTAAAATGCAGGTGGAATCGACAGTAAAGACCGCTTCTGTTTCTAAAAGGAAGGCAAAAGTACGAAGAAGGAGGCAAAAGTTTTGCATAGCTTAAGTCCACTATCATGATAGTAGAACAGAGAGATTCAGAAGCAAAATAAATAGAAAGAGCTGAAGAAAGGAAAGGAGGGGGATAAGAAAAGCTGAGATTGTTCAGAAAAAAGAGAGCAGGAGAGGGAAACGTATGTAACCATAACCAATGGTAGAGAATGATAACTGAGCAAGATAACTTATGCTACAGCATTCTTACTTTGCACTACGTCACACGCCACTGTGTGCCAGGGTCAATTTTATGATGACATGAAATTGTGATAGCTACAAGCAGCAGTTGAATTTGGAGGGTGGTAAGTAGCATCCCCATAACCATAGAGAACTGTACCTACATAGATATGAGGAGTAATGGACAGCTAAAGGCATATAGAGTCTATGATGAATTATATATCATTATCTAGGTCAGTAAACTGCTTGAATTGAAGGAAAACAACAACACTGGGCATATATTGAATACAGCCGCGGAAGAAACTGTCATAGCTTCTTTTTCATTTCAACAAGTAATCTTCGGTAATAATGCGAATTAGACCTGCCCAGTTTTTGCCGTGGGTGTTGATGTTTTCACGCCTTTGAGCTACTACTGTCATGTGACCTTAATTGGTTTCCAGTTTCGCCAAGTGCATTCCTCTTTAACCACATTTGTGGTCGCGCCAACTTAACCTGGACATACTATAGTAGTGCAAGCACATAACATTAATATAGCCAAGCAAAACTATTTGTGACCGTCTATGGGAAAACCGGGCACAACGCGGCGTGCGTAATATCGAGAAAAGATCGATCGATTTCCAAGCCGACGGAAGAGAACGGTTAGGTCTATTATAGCGGGAACGACTTAAGCTACGACTATAAAACTTGGAGAGCTCAATATCTGGACGCCGACAACTCCGTAAGTGCAACAACAAAAATTTTGAAGGGTGCCCGTTGTGCCTGGTTTTCCTATAGACGGTCACATTTTCAGAAGACTCAGACTATTACTATTGAATTTGCTATGAGGAATACATTAGTATTACAAAATAAAAAAGAATTAAAAAAAAAAAGAATTTCTTTTGGTCTGATGAGTGAAACTATGGAGCACGCAGTAAGCAAGTGGTAGCTGGTTCAATGCCAGGTGACAGCAAACCTTTTATTTAAAAAAATGTAAAAGAGAGAAAATACAAATAATGAGGATGTCTTATTCTATTGACTGTCTTTGTCAGGTCTCTCATCCATTCAATGGGTGAAGTAATAGCAACTGAGGCAAGAGCCATGCACAATATGGGACAGGCTGGACTCACCTTCTTTGCACCTAATATTAATATATACCGTGATCCTCGATGGGGGAGGGGCCAAGAGACACCAGGAGAAGGTAAGGATTATAGCAGTAACTCTTGTCATGTTGTAATACTCTTAAAAGTGCATAATTGAGAAAATAATGACCCCTTTTGAGATTGAATGTTATGCTTTCATATTTTCCAACTACTTGTTTATTATGTTGGTATTTTCTGTAAAAAAAAAAGAAAAAAAACTAGAGCGTCCGATATTTTTGAGAATTAAAAAAATATGACTTCTGGAATGCTTACTTGTGTTTGGTTAGCATTAAAAATTTATAGCTACTGGATTCTGATGCTCAGAATTTAGCAACTTGGATGTAAATAATAAGTATGCTCTGTTTGATGCCCATATTATTAGCCCTGTGAAATGTGGATGATAATGTTTTTCACATCAGTAGATAATTTTTCTCCATTTGCTTGAAAATAAATAAAAAATGGAATATTTATATATTATAAATCTGGCTGTGGTAAAGTTGCTGGTGATTGGGCTATAAACTAAAGACATAATTATGTAATTAGTACTTTCAAACTGTTTAATATGAACAAGCTTTATTAAAATATTCACTGTAATCCCAACACTAAGAACTTAAATTAACCTAAGTTGTTTATCAACATTATAATTGTTTGCTCTAGATCCTTACCTCACCTCACAGTATGCTATTCAGTTTGCTCATGGCATGCAGCAGGGAGAAGATCCAAGGTAATGGAACATGGGATTGTTAGACCAATTACCATAAGCTTATGTGTATATCTGACAGATACATCAAGGCTGCGGTCTGCTGCAAGCATTTTGCTGCATATGGCAAGTCTTAAGCCATTCAATACTTATAAATTTTATTTAGAAATTGAGTATCTAATAATATTCAATTTAATATTTGCTGTAGTTAGATTAGTTACTTTAAGAGGCAAACATTAACAATTATTACTTATAAAGTAAATGTTGAGAATAGAATTGATTTGCACATGTAGCTAAGGGCAAGCAAATGAGATTAAATTGTTTACTTATAGCTAGCAGTAACTTATTGGATATGCACCTTTCTTCTTGATTGATAGATTTGGAGAACTGGAATGGAACAGACAGACATCACTTTAATGCAATTGTCTCAGATCAAGATCTGGTGGAGGTAATGTTATGAATATATAGAGTGTACTTTTAAATCATGTCCTCAATTTGTAGACTTACTTCCCAGCATTTGAGGCATGTGTAAGAGAAGGATCGGGTGTTAGCATTATGTGCAGCTACAACGCTGTGAACGGAGTCCCGAGCTGTGCTAACGGTGTGATCCAGAACACAATTGTCAGAGATCAGTGGGGATTTCAGGGTTTTTTTGTAAGTCATAACGTTCTTTCAGTTTGTTGTTAATGAATGATGTTTAGGTGAGCGACTGTGGAGCTATCAGCAACATAATGGCCACACATAAGTACGTTCTAGATGTAATTGTTTAATAGTTGCAAGAGAATTGTGTTTATAGGTATACGAACACTACTGAGGATACAGTTGCAGCTGCTTTGAAAGGAGGAACAGATCTGAACTGTGGATCTTTCTATCAGAAGAATGGCCAGGCATGTTGTTATGTATGGATTGCATAAAATAATTTTGAGTATGGGAACTTTGATAGGATGCATATGACAAGAAGAAGATAACTGACAATGATTTAAACTATGCTGTTGGCCGTCTCTTTGCATACAGGTAGGTGACCTAATTCAATGGAATCAGTCTCCATGTATCATGTTGGAGCTGCTAAATTGGAGTTAAAATTGAGTGCTATAATATGCTGTAAAGTTGTGACATGTTGGATTAAGTTAGTCTGTTAATCTCTTCGTAGTCCCATGCTTGATCCTCCCTTTATTGTTTAGAATAATGTTGGGAATGTTTGACCCTCCAGAGGATCAGCCATATTGCAGCATCAACAAGGACAGCCTCAACACTGCAGACCATCAAGAACTGGCACTGCAGGCAGCAAGAGAGAGTATAGTTCTATTACAGAATGACGGGACACTCCCACTAGACATGAGCAAGAAAGTGGCTCTGATTGGGCCCAACGCGAATGCTACCTCAACAATGCAGGGCAATTATAAAGGGGTAGCTCCTTACTTAATTAGTCCTCTGATGGGTCTTCAGAATATGAATGTATCCATCACTTATGCTCAAGGATGTGATGTGGCGTGCTCAAGTGATTCTGGCTTTGCTGATGCTATAAATGCAGTGAAGTCAGCTGAGGTAGTGATTGTGGTGGTGGGACTCGATGAAAAACAAGAAAGGTAGGTGTACACAAAAAAAACTAGTGAGTGAGAAATTTCTAATCAAGCAAGTGAATCCATGAGGGGGTGTACAAATTAAATTTGAGGCAACTATAAGAATGCAGTAGCATGAGTCATTTGTATTCATTGTTATCATTCTCTACCATTGGCTATGGTTACATCAGGTTCCCTCTCCTGCTATTTTTCCTAACTGTCACAGCTTTTTTTATTCCCCTCCTTTCCTTTCTTCAGCTCTTTCTTCTTGAGTCATGGAGTCCCTTCTCCTTCTTTGTCTATCTCTCCTGCTTCTGAATCACTCCGTTCTTCTATCATGATTGTGGATTTAGGCTTTGTGAAACTTTTGCCTTCTTGTACTTTCACCTTCCTTTATAATACCTACAGCGCCTTTCCTCACCGATTCCACCTGCTATTACAATCATTATCTTTTTACCTTCTCTTTCATACTTTCACCCTCATTTTACAGCCTACCCGCCTTTTAGTTAAAAGTGACGACATATTACCCATCTAGATCATGCCGATGGTTTACCAAACAGTTTAAGCTCATGAATTATGAATACATACACCATGGTTGTCGTTACGACAACAAGCATATTATTATATAGATACTTATTACATGAGTCAAGTGTGATATGGCAAGATATTTCATTAGCAGGCTAACATATTTTCGAGAGCCACAGGTTAGTGTAAAGCCTGAGAGTTAATGGTTGTAGATTTGAATACCACATGAGGTACTTTTTTCTCTCTCTCTTTGTTCTTTTTTCTTTTCAACTAAAGTGGGTATAACATTTCTCTATTCAGATAATACGCTTTACCAACTTTGCTCAACTCATGAATCGGTTGTCATCGTCATCGTCATTGCCGTTACTGACACACAAGCATATTATTATATAAAGTATATTAGTTAGTATATTTTTTATGTTAAAGTGCACTATTTACGCCAACTTCATTGTTCTTCTAATTATCATAAGTATGAGTAATAACATGAGTAATGCAATTAAAATAGAACACGCCTTTGCCTCGTTCTATTTCAATTGTTTCAAATATCTTATAGCTAACTATAAATGAGTACTAGCATTGTAAGTAGATATTTGTGTTATGAATGATAGTGAAGGTCACGATCGAACAAACATTGATCTCCCTGGGAATCAAGATAAACTACTGACAGCCATTAAGGGTGCTCTGCCTGCCAACGCTCCAATGATAGTTGTTCTTATGTCTGGGGGACCTGTAGACATCACGACAGCAAAGGTGCCTAACATCTACTTTTATCACAATGCCAATATTCTACATCATTTTATTATTATTATAAATTAATAGGAAAATGCCAATGGTGTACTTTGGGTGGGATATCCTGGACAATCAGGAGGACAAGCACTTGCTGAAATTCTATATGGAAAAGTCAATCCTTCAGGACGATTGCCTTACACTATTTACCCAGCAGATTATGTCAATCAAGTATCTTTCTTCAATATGAGCATGCGAGTTTCTCCAGGCCGCACGTACAAGTTCTATACCGGAACTCCAGTCTACGCATTTGGAACTGGATTGAGTTATACTACATTCACATGTCAGTGGTCTGGTCTACCAAAGGGAAGTCTCTACAAGAAACCAATGAATATTACCTTTAAGGACCTTCAGTTGAGAGATGTGAACTATGAAGTACAAGTCACTAACACTGGGAAAGTAGGAGGTGCCATTTCTGTTCTTGCTTACATAACCTCCAATGTTCCAGGAGCTCCAATGAAGCAGCTGTTCAATTTTGAAAAGGTGTACCTTGACCCTGGAGCCTCCACCCACCTGTATTTCACAGTGGGCATAAAAGACTTCCAGCTGTTCAATGCACAGGCAAGTCTTATGAATAGCTCAAAATAAAAGCACAATATATATTTGTTTAATTACATATAGGGTCAACGAGAGTTGAATGCAGGCATGTACGAAATTATAATCCACGACTTGAAGCATTCCATTATCCTAAATGAACTATAACAAGATGGATTCTGTTGTAGGATTGAGTTGTTGTTGTTGTGTTGTTGTTGTTATACAATTTTATTGAGTTTGATTCCTTGAAATGAGCAAAGTGGTGTGCACTTATTGAGATTGTTCTTGGTATTTTTTAACACTGAATCATTGATCTAAATTATTTTATAAAGCTAGCTAGCTGTGGCTCAAAGATTTCATTCCAACAACAGTAAGCAAAATTAAATTCCAAAACATGCTAGCTATCAGTGAATTGGAAAGAATCATATGATAAGTACACATTCTGATAAAATTTTTTGTTAAACCTCAGGTGATGATCAAGACTAAAAATGATTCAGTTAGCTAATAGACAGGACTACAACAAGAAAGTAAATGTTCGTTCAAAAAATATACTCAATAGCTAATAAATAGCTAGCTACTTAGTGATGCCGGAGTTCATGAAAGCTAATCTAGGGTTAATTTCAAGCATCCCAATTTCGTTTAGTGCCAAGTATAACTTGACTGGAAAGAGAGAGAGGCTGCAGCAGGGGCTGAGGAGGGAGGGGCAAAGGTTGAAGTGTAGGTGGAGCTGACATCAGTGAAGCAGTCTGAAGCAAACCTTCAGAAGAGGGACACATGATATGAGATTGTTGAATAGTTGAGACTGGTTGTACATGTATGTGAAGTCAGGAGTCTAGGCGGAGGAAAAAGTTATGGAACATATTTATCAATAAATTTTTAGTCCTAGCATCCCCTGTTCTTTTTGTTGTCTCCGTCCCTGTTCTAATTGCCATTTTTCTAATGCAAACATTAATTAGTCATCCACCACAGACTCCTTAATCTTTCACTTTCATTTCCTGGTAGCTCCAGTGCTTAGAGTCTGACCTCCGACCTTCAACAGAATCATTCACTTTTTCATTATTCATATTGTTTGTACAACTGTGGTAGCTTGTAAATAAATAAATAAATAAATAAATTCTTTTCTTGAGGCATTCTTCCTACAAGGTGATGAGGCCTCATTCTTCTACT